>Ga0137431_1000084_pt1 | contig 50515 bp, 30 predicted proteins | sample EasRivERMZT800_2_FD_104646 | JGI IMG/M metagenome (GOLD analysis project Ga0137431, IMG submission 104646) | Soil microbial communities from meander-bound floodplain in the East River, Colorado, USA - East River MetaG ERMZT800_2 | ecosystem: Environmental > Terrestrial > Soil > Floodplain ... | reverse complement strand
GACGGCCACGCTCCCGCCAAGCGGTATGGCTGCGTGCTCCGCGCCCATAAAGCCTGTCGACATCATGTCGCAGGTGTAGACTGCGATGTCGTCCGGCACCGCATCTGGAATCTTTGCCAGGTTCGCGTTGGCGTCGTTCACGTGAAAGTATTCTGCGAACACGCCGTCCTTGATATTCGAGAAGCGCCAACCGCCGAGCATTTGTCCACACTGCGAGGTGAAGCCTCGCTGGCAGTTGTCACATTGGAAGCACGGCGTGATCGCATTCACGGCCACGCGGTCTCCGACGCGAAAGCCTCGCACCTCGCTTCCCAGTTCGCTGATGCACCCAACAGCCTCATGGCCCAAAGTCAAGTTGCTTCGCTCCCCAATAGCACCGCCAATCGTGTGCGTATCGGAAGTGCAGACCAATGCGCGCGTGGTTTTGACCACCGCGTCGTTTGGTCCGGGCCGAGGGATTGGCTTATCGAAAAAACCAAGCTCGCCGATTTTTTTCATGACGAACGTCTTCATTGTGTTGCTCATAGCTTTGCCTTTCTCTCCCTCTCTTGTTTCGCTAGCAGCCACGTCTCATCGATTCGATCTAAGCCTCGCGGTTCGCCGACTTGAACGCTTCCTGTTGGGAAGCGTGTCTGGCGCTCCAATTGACCTGTCGCACTCTTCAAAAGGATTCATAAGCAAACGGCGTGCCCCAGCGAGTAGAGGCGACTTTGTCCGCGCGTGGATTGGGATTGGTCGCTTCAAACGAAATAGCTAGCTTGTGCCCTTCTTCTTCCGAAACCAAGGTTGGGAGCGGGTTGCGCGAAATGACGCAGCAATTGCGTGAATTGCCGCACCGTGCTGAAGGGTCAAAGGGACTGGCACCAATTGAAAGGCCGCTCGAACCGCGGGCACGGGGCTTGCCAACCAAGCGGTAATATGGCCTGGACCGCAAAAAGTCTCCGCAACGGCTGGAAACTGACTTCCGGTGGCGCCGATGGCTCGCTGGGGCTGCGGGCGTTCCTTCATCTCCGTTCCATTCAGCCACCGGCTCCGGTGCCTTATAATCGACGTATGCCCGAACGGCACCCTGAGGAAATACGCGCATACGTTGGTTTTGATGCCCAGGACGAGCACAACATCCAGGCGGTGGCCGATCAGGTCCGCAGGCATATCCCCGATATTGTCCGCCGATTCTACGAGGTGCTCTTTCAAGACCCGGCCGCCCGCGAAGTTTTTACCGGAGGCGAACCGCAGATTGCCCGTCAGCAAGCGATGCTTGCCCAGTGGCTAACCGAGCTGTTCACAGGCCCCTATGATCAGCACTACTTCAATATCCGATTCCGCATCGGACTTACGCACGTCCGCGTAGACCTGCCGTTGCGTTACATGCCGTTGGGCATGGAGATCATCTGGCAGGAGCTGGCGAGAGTGCTGCGGGAATGCGATCTCCCTAACTGCGACGGCACCCTCCGTTCTCTCCACAAGTTGCTCACCTTTGATCTGACCATCATGCTCGAGAGCTACCAGAAGAGCCACTCCGAGCGAATTCGCAATGTGGAGCGTGAAGCGATGGAGGCCAAGCTGGTCCGGGCGGAGCACCTGGCGGAGATTGGTCAGCTGGCCGCGTCGCTCGCGCATGAGATCAAGAACCCCCTCGCGGGCATCAGCGGCGCCATTCAGGTCATCGCGGAGACAATGGATGACGTGCATCCGCACCGGGAGATCGTCCGCGAGCTCCTTCGTCAGATCGACCGACTCGATGCCACGGTAAACGACCTCCTGCTTTACGCCCGTCCGGCGCCGCCCGCACCCCGTGCGGTGAAGTTGGACTTGCTGGTACAGCGCGTGCTTGTCCTTCTGCGAGAAGAGCCAGAGGTCCGCAAGGCAAGGGTAGAGCTCGAATTCCAGGACAAAGAAGCCACCCTTTACGCCGACGAGAAACAGATGGAACAAGTTCTCATCAACCTGATCTTGAACGCGGCTCACGCGTCCGGGGATGGAGCGAAGATTGAGATTGGTGCGAGGCAAACGGGAAACTTCACCCGGCTGACGATCCAGGACTCTGGTTCCGGTATGAAGCCGGACGTGCTGGAAAAGGCGCTGGAGCCTTTCTTCACCACCAAGGCGAAAGGCACCGGCCTGGGCTTGGCTATCTGCCGGCGCATCGTGGAATCCCACGGGGGAACGATCCGTCTGGACAGCACGGTCGGCCAGGGCACCACCGTTTACGTGGATCTTCCGCTCCGTCCCTGGAAGGAAACTTTGAAGAGCTAAGGTATGGCGGTTCGCATTTTAATCGTCGAGGATGAGCGACTGATTCGGTGGTCCCTCCGCCAGAAGTTCGAGGGCCTTGGGTATCAAGTCACCGAGGTCGAGAACGGTGCCGAGGCTTTTAAGGCCCTGGGTGCCGAAGTCTACGACCTCATTATGCTCGATTACAAGCTGCCGGACATCACCGGACTGGAGATCCTCGGCAAGATTCGAGAAACCGACCACGATGTCGTGGTCATTATGATGACCGCCTATTCGACCATTCAGAGCGCCGTGGAGGCCATGAAGCTGGGGGCTCACGACTACGTCACCAAACCGTTTGCCATGGACCAGCTCTTGCGAACGGTCAATACGGCCTTGGAAACCACCAAACTGCGCCGTGAAATCCGTGAGCTTCGGCGGCATTTGGTCCATGAATACGGCATCGATCGTATTGTCGGGAAAGACGCCAGCATGTTGAAGCTCTTCGAGACGATTCAACGCGTTTCCGCCAGCGGTGCATCCACCATACTGCTTCTGGGAGAATCCGGCACCGGCAAAGACCTGGTGGCCCGCGTCATCCATTTTCAGTCCGAGCGGGCGCCGCGTCCGTTCATGAACGTAACCTGTACGGCGTTGTCTGAAACGCTGCTGGAAAGCGAGCTGTTCGGCCATGAGCGCGGGGCCTTCACGGACGCAAAGGCACAAAAAAAGGGTCTATTCGAACTGGCTGACGGCGGCACCATTTTCCTGGACGAAGTGGGCGATATGCCACCTGCTCTGCAGGCCAAGCTGCTGCGGTTCTTGGAAGAGCGGAAGTTTCGCCGCGTCGGTGGCACTGATGAAATCTCAGTCGATGTACGCATCATCGCCGCGACCAATAGAGATCTCGACAAGGCCATCAAAGAGGGAAAATTCCGGAGCGATCTGTTTTTCCGACTCGATGTCGTTTCGCTGGATCTGCCGCCCCTGCGTGATCGGGGCAACGATATAGCGATTCTGGCGCAGCATTTCACCGCTCGCTTCGCTAAGGATTTCCGCAAGCCCATCACGCACATAGACGAGGCTGCCTACCACAAGCTGGGGGGATACCGCTGGCCGGGAAACGTCCGCGAACTGCGCAACGTCATCGAGCGTGCGGTGTTGCTCTCCCAGGGTGAAACCATTGGGCCGGAAGACTTGGTGCTTGGCCATGGTGGCCAATCAAACAATCACTTCGTGCTTCCGCCCGGCGGTGTCGATCTTCACGGTGTCGAGGACGACCTCGTTCGCCAAGCTTTTGCCCGCGCGGGCAACAACCAGACGAGGGCGGCCAAATTGCTGAATCTGACGCGCGACTCCCTCCGGTATCGGCTCGAAAAACTGGGCCTGATAGAGCCTCGGAACAATGAGGCCTCAGGGTCGTCATGAATGATTGGCCCTTTGGCACGAAGACTGCTAGGTGTCCTTAGCCGTCGAATTGCGGAAGACGAGAATTGGATGAGAGACGGCAGCCACCGCTCTCCGGCGACACGTTCGTTTTTGATGCCGTAAAATGCGGACTTCACGTAGAGCCGGTAATTGCGTGCTCAAGATGCGGTGGCTGCAATAGTTTTGATCAGAGCACGTTTTGAAAAGCGCCCGTCTGGAAAAGGCGGGGGTTTTTATTTGCTGGTGTCCACAAATCGCTCCCGTCAGAACGTCAATAGTGGTCCACGGAACCCCGCTCAGCGCAGTCGCGGCGCTGATCACTCCGACGTCTGCTAGAGGAGATGCTCCCTGGCGATGACCCGGACAAGATCGGTCTGCGTGATAATGCCCCTGAGTAATTGTCCGTCCACCACGGGCAGCGAATGAATGCGTGCGTGTACCATCTGGTGTAGCGCTTCACGCACCGAGTCGAACGGGTCGACCGTCCACATGGCCGTATGCATTATCTCCCCCGCCGTACGCGGCGTCTCGTTTTCGATCAACCGGCCTTCGATTTCCGCCTGCGCATCACGCACGCCTGCCCAACCCAACGCTCGCCGAACGTCGCGGTCTGAGATAATTCCCACGAGTTTGCCTTGAACCTCTACGGGAACATGTCGTATCCGGCGATAGCGGAGAAGATGGATAACCCTCTCGAGCAAAACTTCCGGCGCAACGGTTAGTACCTTGGCTCGCATGAGGGCCCTGACCTCGCCATTCACGAGGCTGTCCGGCGGGACATCGTCGACAGCCAGCTCGTTAAGCCAATCCATGAGGTCTGTCTCAGTCACCAGGCCGACCAGCCGGTCATGTTTTAGCACCGGCACCGCGCTGATCTTGTGATCGAGCATGATAAGGGCGGCATCGCGAGCGGTATGGTTGGCCTCCAGGCAGACGACCGGACGGGACATGATCTGGTGAACAAAGACGGGTCCGACCACACGACCCTTTGCGTCCTGCTTTCCTTGGGCTTGGCGTTCGACGGATAGCATCCAGCCCGTTGAAATGAGGATGTCGCGGTCCGAAACCATCCCGATAACCTCCCGACCCATGGTCACCACAAGATGGTGAAAATCCCGCTCTTCCATCAGACTGATCGCCTTGTCGATTGAGTCGGATGGCGCCACGGTGACAACGTCGTGGGTTGCAAAGTTCATGACTTCCATAACGACACCTCATTTCGATTGAGCTTTGATATCCGATCCACAAGCAGCAAATGGCGTGCCGCAAGCGATGGCGCTGCGGTGCAGCCCAAAAAACGTGAGCTTGCTCACACACTGTGCGAATTCACGCAACGATAGTGGTATTTGGCCCAGTGGGATCTAAGTCCACCTGCGTGGCCATCAGATTTGCGGTTCCCCCGGCACGGAGAATGCTGACCTGTCGTGCGATCGGATCGGGAAAAGGAGCATAGAAGGCCATGTGGTCCTTTCCCGGCAACTGTGTGAAACCCCACACCAAGTGCGTGATTTCACACGGCGAGCTGGCTGTCTGGCGTGAGACCCTTACGCACTGTCCATTCACGGCGGGACGTTGGCTGGAACATATCGTGCGAGGGATGGACAGTGAAATGATTCCTTGGAGGAAGGTCAATGAACGGCTATCGGCTGTTACAAAAGGACGACCTGGGCTTCTGCAACATCCTCATCTCGGCCTTGGGGGGCGATGGGGCCAACATGGCCGCAAAGCTTCTCTTCAAGATTGGTTGTCGAGATTTCGGCCTGGATGGCGGATACGACGCGAGGTACGGCTCAGAGAAGAAGGGAACGGCAACGGACGTTTCGGTCCGCTTCTGCGAGCTGGGTACTCGCGTTCGACAGTCGGGGCCCACCGACCGACCCCACTTTCTGGTTGTATTTCACGCTGATTTGATCGAGCCGCTGGAGCTATATCGCGGAGTTCAGCATGGGGCGACCTGCATCGTCAACACCATTCGCCCGCCGGACGAGATTCGGGAAGCACTAAGGCTCGCGAGCGGCCGCATCGTCTGCATCGATGCCACCAAGATCGCCCACGACACGCACAGCCGAATAAACATCCCGCACCTGGCGGTGCTTTGTCAGGCCCTGAGTTTTCCGGAGGAGCAAATCAAGACCCAGATCGCGCGTCAGTGGCCGCAGGCGGCGGAGTCCAACCTGGCCGCCTTTTCCGGCGCGCTGAGCTGCGCCGTAACGAAGACGTTTGAACCGGACGGCAGGTTCGGCTCGACGTCTCCGATGGTTTCGCGCGGCCCCATCGGTTGGCGCAACATGCTCAATGGCGGAACCATTGATGCGTTGACGCACACCACGGTGGGTCGCGACAACCGGATCGCGTCTCGTGGACGCGTTCCGCATTTCAACCCGGAGGCTTGCAACTCGTGCGGTCTCTGCCTGACCGTTTGCTCAGACCCTGGTGGTTTGTTGTGGCGCGAAGGACGAATGACGGGAATCGATACGGCCTTCTGCAAGGGTTGCATGCGATGCATCGAAATATGCCCCACGACCAAAAAAGGACACGCCCTGACTCTTCCGGCAGGTACAGGAGAATAAGATGACGGCGGTAGCATTGGAATCGGAACGTGTCACCCGGGCCGAACAGGCCGTATTTCTCGGGAACGGGAACGAAGCGGTCGCGCGAGCGATTATCGATATCGGATATGACGCCGAGGGCTACTATCCCATCACACCATCCTCGGAGGTCGGTGAACTCGTTTCCAAGGCCGCCGGGCAGGGTGAGGCGGATATTGCCTTCATCGTGGGCACCAGCGAACTCGCGGCGTTGTCAATCTGCGCCGGCGCGGCCGTCGCCGGTGGCCGCGTGGTCGACGTGACTAGCAGCCAGGGCCTCTTGCTCAAAGCGGAGCAGATGCCGGCCATTGCCGGGCTCGGGCTGCCCCTGGTCCTGAATCTCGCGACGCGCGAAGTCTCAGCCCCCTTGAACATCAAGAACGGGCACTCCGATCTTTACGCGGCGCTCGGATGGGGGTGGATCATCCTGTTGGCGCCCACGGTGCAGGCTTGCTACGATCTCAACATCATCGCTATCCGCATCGCCGAAACGGTGAACCTCCCGGTTATTGTCGCCTATGACGGATTTCATACCTCACATGCCAACCGGCGGATCACGGTCTTCAAGAGCCAAGAAGATGTGCGCCGCTTCGTCGGACCCCCACCGTTCCGGGCGGCGCTTGAGGGGCGAAATGGGCGGTTCAGCCTTCTGGACGTAGCCCACCCGCGAACGTTTGGTCCCTACATGAATGACGACCTGATCAACAGCAAAGTTCAGATCGACCTGAAGTTTCAGCGGGCCCGCGAACTGCTGCCGCGGATCTTCGACGAGTTCGAGGCCCTAACCGGCCGGCAGTATGGCGTCGTTGAAACATACGGGGAATCGAATGCGGAGCGGTGGCTGGTTGCGCTCAATACGGCCGGCGAAGCCGCAAAGGACGCCGTCGATCAGCTTGCATCCGGCGGCACGCGGGTCGGCCTCGTCATTCCCACGGTGCTGCGACCCTGGCCTGAGGCTGAGATCTCCACGGCACTGGCCAGTGCCCAACGGATCGTCGTCGCCGAAAGGGCCAGCCAGTATGGTGCGAGTAACTTTCTGGCCAACGAAATCGGCGCCACGCTGCAACGTGCCGGGAACCCAGCCAAGATCATCCAGCGAACCTATGGGATCGGCGGACTGAACTTCACGCTCGCCGACGCATTAGAAATGTATGCACTTATTATGACCGGAGACGCGGATGGCCCTGAACCGGCGCGCCGCAATGGCAAGGGCGCGCCGCCTCCATATGTATCCACCCGCTTGACCGCGGCGGGCGTCATTCCTTCGTTCGCCTTTGCACCAGAGAAGTCCTACCACGGCGCCTGGCCGGGCGACTTGGATTATGCACCCGCACAATCGCTTGTCCCCCTTACGGTAGAACAGTGCACATGGAACGCGGAGCAGGATGGCCGAGTCAACCTGAAAGAACTGTCAAAAATGCCGACGCGCTTCGACAAACATACGGCGTGTCCGGGATGCGGCATTTTCACGACATTGAATCTCTTTCTGAGGGGCATCGATGGGCATGTGGTGTTGCTGTTCCATACTGGTTGTGGAATGGTGGTAACAACGGGATACCCGTTGACGAGCTTCAAAGTGCCGTATTTTCACAACCTCTTCCACAACGGTGCCTCGACGGCAACCGGCGTTGTGGAGATGGTGAAGCGCTTCAAGGCGCGCGGAGAGCTGGACGACGAAATGACCGTTATCCTGGTGACCGGCGACGGAGGTGATGACATCGGGATGGATCAACTCATCGGAGCGGCGCTTCGCAATGACCCTTTCATAGTCCTCGAATATGACAACAAAGGATACATGAATACGGGCGCACAACTATGCTATTCCAGCCTCAAGGGCCAGGTGTGCAGCAACGCACACCTGGGTCCGCAACAGGCAGGCAAGCGGACGCATCACAAAGATATTATTGAGATTCTCCGCGGGACTTTCGCGCCGTACCTGGCCACGGCGTCCGAATCGCACGCGCTGGACATGATTCGTAAGGCTCGCAAGGCGCAGGCTACCGTCCGCGCCGGGGGCTTCGCGTTCTGCAAGGCTCTCAGCGTGTGTCCGCTCCATTGGGGGCTGGGCGAGCATGTGGGCCCCTCTGCCGTCGAGGCGGCGGTGAATGCCTGCATGCATCCGCTCTTCGAAGTTGAGAATGGGGTCACAAAGATCACCTTCGATCCGGGGCGGGCGGGCAAGAAGATCCCGGTCACGCAGGCCCTCAGCAAGATGGGGCGGGCGTTCTCGCACCTGGCGAAGCCGGAATACGCGGCGCTGGCCGATGAGATCCAAAGAGAAGTCGATCGGCGCTGGGAGCGGCTGAAAGTGATGGCGGAACATCCGCTGCTGTGAGCGGCGAGGGGTGATCGGTAGGCCTTCTTTTGAATGGAGCGACTCATGGTGGAATTCCTTTTGGGTAATGAGGCGGTCGCGCTCGGGGCCATCGACGCCGGCATCCGGGGTGCTTTCTCCTATCCGGGCACACCGGCAACCGAAATCATGGAGTTCGTTAGACAACATGATGAACATGACGGCTCAATCGTGGCCCGCTGGTCAGCCAATGAGAAGGTGGCCTACGAGGAAGCGATGGGGATGTCTTTTGTGGGACAGCGCTCGCTGGTTTCTATGAAGCATGTGGGGCTCAACGTGGCCGCCGATCCGTTCATGAGTTCCGCGCTGACCGGTGCGCTGGGCGCCCTCGTGTTGGCCGTTTCCGATGACCCCGGGATGCACTCCTCGCAGAATGAACAGGACACACGTTTTTACGCCGATTTCGCTCGCCTCCCGATGTTCGAGCCTTCCAACCAACAGGAATGTTATGAAATGACCCGTGAAGCGTTTGAACTCTCGGAGCGGTTCGGGTTGCCCGTTGTCATCCGCCTGGTGATGCGGATCTCTCACAGCCGCGGTATAGTGCAACGGGGACCATCGAATCCATCGCGCCGTGGGGATCTTGGCCGCGGCAATCCGTGTGATTGGACACTCCTGCCGCCCAACGCCCGCCGCCGCTCCCTGCGTCTGCATGAGTTGCAGAGCGAACTGCTAGATTATTCCCACAGATCGCGATTCAACAAGCTTCGCCTTCAGGGGCCTCGCGGGGTTATCGCGTGTGGCGTTTCCCACAACTATGTCTGTGAGGCCCTTGGACAGCATTTCACCCATTCTCTGTTGAAGTTGTGCACGTATCCGGTCCCCATCAATCTCATTTGGCGGCTTGTGGATCACTGCGAGGAGATACTGGTCGTGGAAGAAGGTTATCCGCTGGTGGAATCCAAGCTGACCGGCTTGTTGGGTCTGCCGGGGAAAGCGATCCATGGGCGATGTGACGGCGCCCTTCCGCCCGACGGAGAATTGACGGTTGATCTGCTCCGAAAGGCATTGGGATTGTGTGCAAGCCCCTCGGGCATGTTGCCAGAGGCAGTGGCTCCCCGTCCGCCCTGTCTGTGCCAAGGCTGTCCACATTGCGATACGTTCAAAGTGATCACCGATGCGGCGGGAACCGGTGGTGAACCGTACTATTTCAGTGACATCGGTTGTTACACGCTGGGCGCGTATCCTCCTCATAACGCCATCCACGCCTGTGTGGACATGGGTGCATCCATAGGAATGGCCCTCGGAGCATCTCGCGCCGGCGCCCATCCCGTGATTGCCACCATCGGCGACTCCACCTTTACTCATTCTGGAATGGCGCCACTCTTGCAAGCCGCGCATGAGAACGCCAACATGACCGTGGTCATCATGGATAACTCGGGTATCGCCATGACCGGCGGGCAAGACATCTTCATTACCGGCGATGCTTTCATTCCCTTGCTGCGCGGGCTGGGAGTGGACGCCCGCCACATCGGCCTAATCGATCCGATCCAGAAGGAGCACGGCCGGAACGTTGAGCTGTTGCGAAAGGAGATCGCCTATCACGGACTCTCGGTGGTGCTGGCGTGTCGTCCTTGCATTCACCTGAAACGCCGCGCGGCGCAAACGCCGACAACGCATGACTCAGCCGTTACTTCGACGCTGTGAGGTCGCGAGTTCGCGGGGAGCGGAACATGGAACGAAACCTGATTGTTGCCGGTGTGGGTGGCCAGGGGATATTGACAATCTCCCAGGTCATTTCCGCTGCGGCCATGCGCCGAGGATGGTGCATCAAGCAGGCCGAAGTGCACGGCATGTCTCAACGAGGCGGCGCCGTCTATTCGCACCTGCGCCTCGCAGACCACGAGATCCACAGCGAGCTCATCCCACTGGGCGAGTGTGACCTGGTCGTGGCGATGGAGCCCTTGGAGGCTCTGCGCTACGTCCACTTCCTTCGTGAACGTGGCGCGGTCGTGTCAAGCACCGTGCCGATCATGAACATGCAAAGTTATCCGCCGATTGAAAGCATCCTCGATCGGATTACGAGATATCCCGATCACGTGCTCTTGGACACCGTTCAGTTGGCCAGGGCCGCCGGATCGCCGCTGGCCGGGAACTCCGCGCTGCTGGGCGCCGCATCGTTCTATTTGGACTTCGAACCGGGCGAGCTGGAGGGTGTGCTCGCCGAGCATTTTGAACGAAAAGGCCCGCGAATCGCCGAAGCCAACGTCAAGGCGTTCGCCCTGGGTCGATCCTATGCACTCGCGTATGCCGACGCCCTCCGACGAGGGGACCCGCCGCGCAAGGTTCGCGAGTGGCTCGGTTCGCTTCCGCCCGAACAGATTGCCTCCATGAAGTCGGATCCAGCCCCGGGTCTTGCTCGAGCCAGGCAGGCCATGTTGTCGCCGGAGTGTGCCGGGGCGGCGTCACAGATCCTTCGAGTTGCGAAATCCGAAGGCCGCGTACAACTCTTCGAACACGAAGTCTACAAGCTCATGGAAGTCGCCGGCGCCATCGCTCCGCCGACTTACCTGTTCCTGCAGCCTGATCAGAGCGTAACCGCGGACATGTTGGAGCGATTTCCCGGCGAGAAGGTTGTGTTGAAGCTGGTTTCCCGCGACGTTGTGCACAAATCCGACGTGGGTGCGGTGGTCTTTATGCCGCGCGACCTGGAATCGGTGAACCGCGAAGCCCGGCGACTCATCGAACGACATCGTGCACGCGGTGCGACTGTCGAGGGAATTCTAGTTGTGGAGTTCGTCGAACATCACGATACCGTCCTTGGCCAGGAGATGTTCGTGGGCATCCGTGCCTCGCGCGAGTTTGGCCCCGTCATCGCCGCGGGCGTGGGTGGCGTGGACACGGAGTATCTTGCGGACAGAATGAAGCCGGGAGCGGCGGTAGCCAAGGCCCTGGCGATGGAGACTTCGGCCGAGGCGTTTCTCGAGCTTTTCCAAAAGACGGCGGCCTATGATCTGATTGCGGGGCGAGCCCGTGGACACCGCCGTGTCGTTTCTGACGGCGAGCTGCTGCGGTGTTTCCGATCATTCCTGGCGCTGGCCCAGCATTTTTGTGCCCACACCAGCGGCGGACCCTGTCTCGCCGAGCTTGAGGTTAATCCCTTCGCATTCGTGCGGCAGAAGATGGTTCCACTGGACGGGCGGGCGCGGTTGGGCGAGCCGGTGAAGCCGGATCGATCGCGACCGGCGGGCCAGATCCGACGAATGCTCGAACCGCGATCCATTGTCATCGTCGGTGTTTCCGGCAAGCGGATGAACTTCGCACGGATTATTCTGCGCAACACGATCGAATGCGGCTTCCCGATCGAGCATCTATATGTGCTCAAGCCCGGGGAAGAGCAGATTGACGGGATACGGTGTGTTTCCAGCCTGGAGGACGTGGAAGAACCCATTGACCTGCTTATTGTCGCGGGTTCATCGGGATCGATCCTGCCGCTCATGGAACAAGTCCTTGACTCAGGGAAGGTCAGTGCGGTGATTTTGATTCCGGGGGCCCTCGGTGAGACGGAAGGCAGCGCGGCCAAACAGCGGCAGATTCGGGAGAAGATTCGTGCTTCGCGCGCCGCGGACCATGGCGGGCCGGTGGTGCTGGGCGCCAATTGCCTCGGGATCCGCTCGCAGCCCGGCCGATACGATACGTTCTTCATCCCCCGCGACAAGTGGAACCCGCGTTATGACGAACCCTGCAATCGCACCGCACTCATCACCCAAAGCGGCGGCTTTGCCATTTGTCGGATCAGCAACCTGGAGACGGTGAACCCGGCCCTCGCCATCACGATTGGAAACCAGATCGATCTCACGGTTTCCGACCTGATGCGCGCCGTGGTCAACCGCGACGACATCGACGTGATCGGCGTGTACATGGAGGGGTTCCGCGACCTTGACGGCGCCGCGTTTGTCCAGACGGTCGAGGAGGCGACGCAAGCGGGCAAGACAGTCATCTTCTACAAGGCCGGCCGCACTGCGCCGGGACGTTCAGCAATGCTTGGCCATACGGCTTCGGTCGCGGGCGATTACGAGGTATGCCAGGTGGCCGTGGCCAATGCCGGCGCTATTGTCGTGGACACGGTGAAGGAATTCGAACAACTCGTGGAATTGGCCACGTTACATTGCGAAAAACAAGTGTCCGGTCGGCGCATCGGTGTCATCAGTAACGCTGGCTTTGAGGCGGTGGCCATGGCCGACGCCATCCGGGGGGCGCGTTACGAGCTGGACATCGCTACGCTTTCGCCGCCCACGCTAGAGCGAATTCGGCAAATCGTGGCCAAGCACGGGCTGGCGGAGCTGGTCACCGCGTCGAACCCACTGGACCTCAATCCGATGGCCAACGAAGATGTTTATGAAGGATGCATCCGAGCGATGATGGATGATCCCCAAGTAGACGCGGTCGTCGTGTCGCTCGTGCCTTTCACGCCGGAAATGATGACCGCGCCCCATGAGTTTCAGCGCCCCGGCTCGCTCGTGGAGCGTATCCCCGCGGTCATGGCAGCCGCCAACAAGCCATTACTGATGGTTGTAGACGCCGGGCCGCCCTACGACGCCTTGGCCCATGCGCTACGAAAAAAAGGCGTACCGGTACTGCCGACATGCGATCAAGCCATCCGTTCGCTGGGGCGTTACCTTTGCCATCGCACCGACTATCCCCAGGAAATAGCCGCAGTTTCGGCTGGAATGGGCGATGCCCTGACCGCGCTTCTCGAGGACGCGACGTGAGCGCGTACGCCGAGACGTGCTTTCTTACGACGTTCGAGCCACGGGCCGGACGCATACTCTTCCATACGCGCCGGTCATCCCGTCGACGGGGTTGAGAAAGGAGTGACTGACCTCGCACGCCAGAGAAAGCGAACGCTCAGATCGTAACTGCTACGGCTTTGCTACCGGAAGCGGCAGCTGGGATCGAGTAGGTCCGTAGGGCACGAACCGACCACGATTGCGCGACTCCAGCCATTCCCCGGATTGGTGGCAGTCTCGGCACAATGGTAACACGCCGCCGGTGTGGCATTGTTCACAACGGAGATTGCCGTGCACGGAGAGGTTCATCGAGTGGACGAATTCGCCTTCGGTGATGCCCCTTGATCCTTCGATCGGATTGAAAAACGTGTGGCACACGCGGCAATCGGAACTGATCGCTTGTCCCTCCTGATTGACGTGCCGCCCATCATGGCAACGGAAGCAACCCGCCGAAGTCATGTGGCCAATGTTGTCGGGGTACGTTTTCCAGTTGACGCGCATGTGCGGGAAGACGACACGGCGCTGGATTTCCTGCACGGCGGCCACAGTCTGGCGTACCCGGTCTTCTTTCTCACGCCAAACTTGCGGATATGTGTCTTGGTAGAAGCCCAGCAGTTCCCGCTCGATGGCGGCAGAGGCCTCTTCGACACTCTCATACTCGAAATCCAATAGCCCGACCGCTTCCCGCTTGACAAAGGGGAGTGTGGCGTCGATTTGCCCGATGTTCATGGCCAGATTGAGCGCTTCCTGCGGTGAGCGAAAGTTGTGCGCGGCTCGATTGTGACAGTCCATGCAGTCAATGCGCCGTGAGAAGCCGGATGGGGGCGGTTCGGTGGTGGGACGGCCATCGGAACGATAGATCTGTTCACGTCCGTTCTTGTCCACCATCTTTACCCAGGGGATCTCCTGGAGATTTTCGTCGGTGGCCACGTATTGAATATCGTATGAGAGAGCCATGTGCATGTGGATGCCTTCAGGACGGCCAGTCACGAGGTCGCCACCGCCAGTCTTGAGCATGATCTGGACGACGTGGCGAGTGTTTTGTTCGTCGGGCGAGTAATGGATGACTTCGCGCAACTGGTTTCCGAAGAACTTGGCGGGCCAGTGACATTGTTCGCAGGTATCACGGGCGGGTCGAAGCTCGGTGATGGCCGGAGGGATCGGCCGTGGGTAGGTCTCTTGCATGGTCTTGAAGACCTGGCGTGTCCCGGAAAGTTTGGACTTGACAAACCAGCCCGCGCCGGAGCCGATGTGACATTCGGCACAGGTAACCCGGGAGTGCGGAGAGAGGGCGTGGGCGGTGCCCTGCGGCTCCATCACGGCGTGACATACGTTGGCACAAAACTCGGTAGAGTCCGTGTAGTGGTAACCGTGATAGCTACTGACGCCGACTACGGGGAGCACGACAAAGAGCGTTGCGCCAACGAAGGCGAGTATCATGCGGCGTTGGCGGACGTCATTCAAATCGATGGCCGGCAACCGCAGAGTTCCTCGGTTCGTGGGAGAAGTGCGACGCAGTTTGCGTCTCTTGAGGAGTATTCCCAGTGGAACCACCAAGAGGCCGGCGCCAAACAGCCCTGGTAGTATCAAGTAGCCGATGATGTCCACGTAGGGATTGCTGTGCGGAGTAACCGCTGAAAACAGCGCGAAGGTGGTGAGCAGGATCAGCGTCACGGCCAAGAGAAGCAGGCCGCCGACGCTGATCCAGTTGGTCCAAAGAGACTGAACCCCCTCGGGGCACGAAGTCTCCGAGGGGGGCTGCGTCCCCGGACCAGGTTGATCCGCTCGCGTCATTCGTGAGGCTATAGGGGCTTTGACCGGCAACGCTGGCCGGTTGCCCTCTATTTCCCGATACTCACCAACAGGGCCTCGGCTTTCACCAGCATCGACCGCACATAGTCGGGGTTGTGAACACCCAGACTGCCGTCGACCAGCGAGTAATAGTACAGATAGCGGGCTTGCCTCACCTCAGTCGAGAGCATGGCTTGGTCCGCATCCGAAGGACCGCCGTTGGAAACGTACTCCCACGTCGCCGGGTCGCCCAATCGTTCGAGGATATTGTCCAACCTGGATTGAACCTCGTCCTGTAACGTGGTCTGTGCGGCGATGGCAGCCGCGGTGCTTGGGTGGCAGCCGGATGTCGCACAGCCCGCATTGTTCACCGTGAAGTTGTGGCCGCTGATCGCCGGAGCTTCCTCGCTTTGGAAATCCTCGCGATACATGTGGCAGGTGGCACATTGTTCGGCGGCGAACGAGTGAACGGAGACCCGGTTGAACACGAGCGGATCCTGCGTTTCCGGATCGGGAATGGGCATCTCGCCGACGTAGATGTTCGACTGGTTGCTGTGATGCGGCGGCCGGCTGTTCGTCTCCCAGGTTCGGCCGCGGTCATGGTGGCACTGCCCACAAAGGTTGAATCTCTGCGGGTTGGTCACGTCCTCGACGGCATTCGACGGCGTCGGGCTGGCCACTTGCCGGAATCGGAGCTGGAAATCGCGCCCGGCGTCCGGCGTGGCGGCGTTGCCGGTTCGCGCATGGGGGTCGTGACAAATAGCACAGGTAATCGGCGTGAGATCTTCGGGCGCCAACCCCGCAAACGCATCCTCCGGGACGGTCTCGCCTCGAACGTTTATTCGATAAAAGACATCGCCCGAATGACACAGGCCACAGTTGTTCACGGAGGAGCCGCCCTCCAGAAGGTCCTCGGTTACCGATTCATTGATTTGGGCGTGAAGCGCTTCCGACCATTGCTCGAAGTTCGGGTGGTGTGCGCCTTGATGGCATGCGCCACACACATCAGCGGAAATATCGATAACCGGCTTGACCGCGTCGTTGATCGGATCACGTACGTGGTCCCCGCCCGCGCCGTGACAGTTCTCACATTGTACCCCGGCGAGGGCGTTGGTCGTGGCTCGATCAACGAACCCCCCCTCCTGCCCGTAGCCAACGGTGTGGCAGCCCACACAGGCCGCATTCGTACCTTGTCCGATCGCCTCCAATGTTTCCAAGGCCCCCGCGTGCAAGGTCTGTGACCACTCGGCGTGGGGACCGGGGTGGCACTGGGCGCACGTTTCAGCGCCTACAAACTTCCCCGTCAGGCCCGAATTGCCGTTGCCGTCATCGGTCGGCGGAGGCGTAGGGCAACCTACGGCCCAAACGAGAATCCCCAATAATGCGAGCAGATATCGTTGAGATCCTACCTTCATCATGCTTTTTTCCATGATGGTGCTCCCTTTGAGATTCCTAAAGTCTCGGCTGCCGGCCCGACCGAACAATCGGCCGGTTAAGGCCGAATAATGTCATGCATGTTCGAGGCCACACCTGACGCCAAATCCAACGAATCGATGGTTCCCGCGTTGCCAATATCGTTGTGGCAGCGGAAGCACACGAAATCCAGCGTTACTGCGGCGCGACCCTCCTCGTCCTCCACGACAGAAGCGCCATCTCCGCTAAAGAATGCGTGAAAATCCACAGGAGCGGTGTTGATCCGAAAGATATGCGTGCGCGTGTCGCCCATCCGACCCACCTCGCCAACAACCTCGTTGGAGGCTGACGTGGCGCTGACGGTCACAAAGGGCATGTGACAGCTTACGCAAGTCAGGTCTTCGGAATAGTCGCCACGCACGAAGGTCAACCCTTCGTGGATCGCCATGGTTTGATCCGCGTGGCAGGCGGTACATTCGTTTCGAATGGCGTTTTCTCGATCATGATTGGCCGAAACATGGGCCACGTGGCACATTGTGCAATCGAAATCGGCATGTCCTCCGCTTGCTAGCAACTCCGGCCATTGCTGGTAGCTCTGAATGAAGCCGTTCTTTGAGAGGATCACACTTGGGTTTTCGCCGCGCGTGTGACACTGTCCGCAATTGCTGGCGGCCACGCCAACAAAAATGTCCCGTGCGGATGGATTCGGAAGATGGTTTGAACCCGGTCCGTGGCAAGCTTCACATTGAACTCCCGCCTCTGTCCACGTCCCTAGGATACCTGGTCGATTCTCCTGAAACTCAGGAAAGTCCTCGTTCTGGGTTTGGCCGCCCGTCGTGTGACACTTGAAGCAAGAGTAATCGTAGGGCTGGTTCCCGCTGGTTTCCGCCTCGTACACGACAAAACCCGGAGTGGACCCATTGGCTGAAAACTCCAGGTTCCACTGGGTCAGCGGGCTCTCGGGGCTGCCCGTGAGGACTTGGCCCTCTTTGTCGATGAACTGGGCCTTTCGAGTGTAACCCCCGACTACGTACGAGATGTCAGACCAATCGAGGCCTGGAGGGGGGCTCGGTACACCGGCGCGTGTTGCTGCCCCAGGAAACACGGGGGCCTGGCCTTGGATCGGGGTGAGGATATGCGCGTGCCCATGAGCCTCATGCTGCTCGCCGACGCCAGGGTGGCACGCCCCGCACGCGTCGGAGCCGACATAGGTTGCACTCTCATTCGTGGGGTCCGTCGTGTTATTGTAGATCGCCCCGCCATCGTCGCCGTCGGGCGGTGTGACGGGAACGCAGGCGAGGGGCCATAGATAACCGCCGCAAAGAACGACCGCGGTTACGCCGAGTGGTGCCCGGTCCCGTTTGATTCGATGTCGCTTGCTGATCACGTCGCTTCCTTTGACGCTGCGCCGGAACACGCTTAGATCGGAGCATACGTTGTGCCGGAGCCGTTTCAAGTGCCGGTCACACGAAACTTTTGACGAAAGACTGTGATGGTGCCGTGTCGCTCGCGAAGGAAGGGACAGGGTGTGTCATTTCACGCAGGCGCTGTGTGATATTCCACGCCCACCGCTGCTATGCTTTGCAGCGCGAGGTGCGTGAAATTCCGCACCTGGACCGGTGGGTTTTTTCCGCGGGCCAGTCGTTGCCGTGGCGCGGACCGCGAGTATGTTTGCTGACCGCGTGGCTGCGATGGCGCCGTAGCCTCATGCCGTCGATCGGATGATCTCGCGCGAACAGCGCGAACGCGCGGAAACTGGTACATGCAAAAACTGCGGCCGCAGGCCCCCACCAAGCGGTCCCTGTACAGGCGGTGCCCTTGCATACTGGCCGCGTTGACGTCCTTTTCGGCGACTGGGGCCGCCTCTCCGGAAGGTCAACCCGAGGTAGGTTCGGCGGCGGAAGCACCGAGATGGCTTAGCCTGAGGGCCACGGAGTTGTCCCTGGAACTGGAAACCGAGTACCAGCGGCGCCGGGTGGGATCGGAACGACCTGGGACACCGTCGCAGCGGAACCGCGACTTTCGCCTGGCCGAGTCCGTCCAGTTGCGACTGGATGGCGACGTCATTGACCCCTTGTTCATCAATTGGACGGCCGACCTCAAGCTCGGCGTGGGTCAGGAACGGTACTATGAACGGGTCGGGCACTTCGACCAGACGGATTCGGATTCGGGGATCGTCCAAGAGTTCGATGTCAGTCTGAATATCTTGCCGGCCAAGCCGTTTTCAGTGACCGCCTACGCGCGACATGTGCGTGATCGAGTTCCGCGCCGTTTTCTACCCTCCTTGCTTGAAGAAAACACAGAGAGCGGCGTAACGGCCTTTTGGAATCAGGACCATTGGACCAGCGAATTGGGGCTCTCCTGGTCCGATCTCGATCGCAGTGGAAACCAGAATGAGCTGGAGGATGAGAGCGTTCGGACTCGTCGGCTGTACTGGGACAACCGTTGGCAATTCACGGACACGCACCATTTGGGCGTTGTCTTCGACCATCAAAGAGAGGAGAGCCAGTTTCAGGGGAGCCGAAATGATTGGGACACGAACCGCGATGAGCTGCGCTTGGAGCATGAACTTGCTTTTGGTCCGGGGGCGATACACCGGCTGGATACATTCGTTCGCCTCAACAACGAGAAGGGCGATCTGCCACGCGATGAGAGCGAGCTGATTCCGCGGCTGACGCTTCAACACAGCGACGCACTACGGACGATCTATCGTTACTCCTTCTACCGATTGGACCAGGGAGGGATCGAGATGAGGCGGAACAAGTTTGATTGGCAGGCCATCTACCAGCCGGACCGCAACCTGCGAATCTCCGGCGATCTCTTTGGACTCCGTGAGGAGACGGAAGACGATGTGGATACCTGCCAGATCGGTGGAAGTCTCGACGCGGCTTATCGGCAACCGACGCCACACGGTGAGCTGTTGGTGAACGCGGCTTTCTATCTGGATGATGAGCGTTCCACGGGCGACCCGGATGGGGGCGTGGTGCGCGACGAAACGCATGTCCTGGACCCGACCCGCCCGACCTACTTAATCGAACCGGACATCCGGCGCGACACGATCGTCGCCCGTAACTTGGGCCGTACGCGGATCTATCTCCCGGGACATGATTACATATTCGTCGCTGTTGGCCGGAGAACGGTGGTTTACCGGCTTCTGGGCGGGCGGATTGCGGTCGACGAGGCCGTGGCCTTTGACTACCAGTATCGAGTTCCCACCAATGGGACGATAACCTCCACGCGGGTTGATTTCCGCGTGGAGCATCCATTTGCCTTCGGTCTGACGCCATACTACGCGTTTGACATCCGGCGACAAGACGCGAACGGATCGCGAGGCGTTTCGGCCTTTGAAGACAACACCGAGCGGCACCGCTTCGGGGTACGTTACGATCGGGCACGATGGTCGCTGCTCGCGGAAGTCGATCTCTTTGACGATGACGTGGAGCCCTATGATTCGTACCAGATCAGCGGCAAAACGAACCTTTTTCGCGAGGCTAACCGTTCGATGGATGCGACGGCCACGGCCTCGTGGTTCAACTTCACCGGAGACTGGGATCGGCGCCACGTGGGACTCATCGACCTTGCGCTGACCAATCGGCTCCAACTCAACGAGTACCTTTCGTCTTCGCTCTCGACGGATTACCGTTTAGAAGATGATTCCGTGGACGGCCAGACCAATGCGGTCGATGTCGAGGTGGGATTACAATATCGCCGCGGCTACTTCGAATTGGACCTGACGTTGGAATATGACCTTTTGACGGTAGGAGATCACGATGAGGGGTTTGGTATTTGGCTGACCATACGACGGGATTTGTCGCACCTGCTAGCGTCTGGGACTCGGCAATGAGATACCGCAAGCTGGTCATTCTCTGCCTTTTATCCATCGATGGATGCATTCGTCCCCGCCTCGGATTCCTCATTCCGGAGCCTGACGGGCCGGTTTGGCCGGTGCCGCCGGAGCCAGCCCGCGTCCGATTCGTGGGTACGATCCAATGCGACCTGTCGGCGGCGAGTTCGTCCCCCATGAGGGGCTCCTTTCAGGAGACCATGCAATCACTCCTCTGGGGACCGTCGCCGTCGCGACGGCTCCTCACGCCCCACGCGATTGCCGTGCATCCCGATCAACGGCGAGTCGCGATCGCGGACACCAATGCCTCAAGGGTTCACGTCATTGATCTTCCTTCCACGAAATATGAGGAGGCGGCTCCTGTGGACGAAGACGGGGCCATTCTGAAGACCCCGGTGGGCGTGGTCTGGGTGGGTGATCAACTCTGGATCGCGGACGCGGGCGTTGGGGCCATCGTCAAGATGGAAACCGCCTCGTCGAAAAGCGGTGTGTTGATCGGCAAGGACAAACTGGTGCGCCCCGCGGGGGTGGCCCATGACTCGGCTCGCCAACGACTCTACGTTTCCGACGCCGGCGCCCATCGCATCGTCGCGTTTGACTTGGAAGGATCGGAGCTCTATCGCTTTGGTACACAAGGCGCGGCGCCGGGGGAGCTGAATTTTCCCGCCCAGCTTTCTTGTGATCCGGATGGTAACATCGTTGTGGCCGACGCCTTGAACTTTCGGGTTCAGCGGTTTTCCCCGGAAGGAAGGCCACTGGGATACTTCGGTAAAAAGGGCGATGCCGCCGGAGACTTCGCGCTCCCCAAGGGTGTGGCCACTGATTCACTCGGAAACATCTGGGTGGTGGATTCCCAGTTTGAAAACGTACAGGCGTTCGACCGGGAAGGACGTTTGCTGTTGGCGTTGGGCGGGGAAGGTCAGCGGGCCGGAGAATTCTGGCTGCCCGCGGGGGCGACGGTGGATCGAGAAAACCGGCTATGGATCGCCGACACGTACAATCGGCGGGTGCAGGTGTTTCAGATTCTGCCATGATGAGGCGCATCGTCATCATTGGGACGATCGGCTTGATCCACACAGCCGCGCCGCGGGAGCTCTGGGCGCAGCAAAGTGTGGTCGGATCGCCGCACGACCTCAGTGCCAGCGGCCCAGGCGTCATTCACGCGATCGGCGAAGTGGAGGTCTGTATCTTTTGCCACGCACCGCACAACGCCACAGGCCAAGCCCCTTTATGGAACCGGCACGAGCGAGTGATCCATTATCGTATCTATGAAAGTTCCACGACGGACGCCAGGATTGACCAGCCGTCGGGCCCTTCCAAGATGTGCCTGAGTTGTCATGATGGGGCTACAGCCGTCGGCCTGATTGCCTCGCGCCCCATGACCGAGCCGATCGCGACCACTATGCGCACGATCCCTCCGGGGCGGAGCGATCTGACCGATGATCTTTCCGATGATCACCCGATCGGCTTCCGCTACGACCTGGCACTGGCCAACCGCGACCGCCAGCTCAAGAACCCCGACCTTCTCAGCGACCGTCTGCCCCTTGGCCGGCACGGGGAAGTTCACTGCACCACCTGTCACGACGCCCACAACAATCAATACGGGGATTTTCTTCGGATTCCCCAAGTGCGATCGACGATTTGTCTAAGCTGCCACGACCTTGACGGATGGCCGACCAGCAGTCATGCGCTCAGTGAGGCCACGGTCCCGGCCCGCGGCGTTGATCCACGGGAACCACTCCCGTTCCGAACGGTCGCCGACAACGCCTGTACCAGTTGTCACAAAGTTCACTCCGCGGAGGAGCCGGAGCGTCTTTTGCGATTTCGCCGCGAAGAAGACAATTGCCTGAACTGTCACAACGGAACGGTGGCCGCTACCAATATTCTTTCGGACCAGCGAAAAAGGAGCAATCACCCCGTGGACCGCTTCATCGGCCGGCACAATCCGGACGAAGACACGCGAAGGGGACGGCGCCACGTGGAATGTTCCGATTGCCATAATCCCCACGCGGTGGCGGCCAGCATTCGAACGGTCCGGCCGGCGATACTTTCGCACGAAGTCCTTCCCGGACTGGTTGGTGGCGCCACGCGCCACGTTACCGGCGTCAATGAGGACGGCCGTCCAGTGGCCACGGCACGCTATGAGTATGAAATCTGCTTCAAATGTCACGCGGAGGGCACGTCATTGACCGGACGGTCGGCCATACCGCGACAAATCACCCAGTACAATACACGATTCGAATTCCAGACAAACAACCCTTCTTTTCATCCGGTGCTGGGGCGAAGGGGGAACGACGAGGTCGTCAGCCTCATTCCGCCGCTTCGTGTCGGTTCGGTGATTCGATGCACGGACTGTCACAACTCGGATACGGTAGATCAAGGTGGGGCCGCCGGGCCACACGGGTCGATCTATGAGCCGCTGCTGATTGAAAACTATTCCACCGACGATTCCACGCCGGAAAGCCCTCAGGCTTACGCTCTTTGCTATCGCTGCCACGAACGACAGAGCATTCTGGGCGATGAGAGTTTCCCACTGCACCGCGTCCACGTCGTCAATGGTCGCTCACCATGTTCGGCTTGTCATGATGCTCATGGGATCAGCCGAACGCAAGGAAACGCCACCATGCACAGCAACCTGATTAACTTTGATCTGTCGATCGTTCAGCCGGCCTCCGGGGGCCTGCGTGGGAGAATCGAGTTCGTCGATCAGGGGCCGCAGCGCGGAAGTTGTACCCTCACCTGCCACGGAGTGGTCCACGTGAATTTCGGATACGGCCGATGAGGACCAAGCGACATCTGGGTCTTTGGGCAGCGATGTTTGGCGTGGTCGGCGCGTTTTTCGCCGTGGCAAGCCATGACGGCACGAACCCGCGACCCGATCCTTCGAAGACACAGGTCGCTCCCACGAAAGAGCCACTTGCAAATACACCTCCGACTCCCGCCCCCGCTGTCGTCGAGCCCCTCAACTCAGAGGAATCAGTAGTCAAGGAGCGCATCGCGGCGGTGACGCACGGGGTGATGGGTGGCAAACATGATTTTTCGTCGCTGACCGGGCGACCGGGCGACGTCTGCAGCGCGTGCCATGTGCCTCACGTCCAGGCCGTTCGACCGCTGAAAGGGGAAGGTGAGTCTTTTGCCCTTGAGTTCTACCGAATGGGAGGTCAGCGCGAAGTGCTTGTGCCCGATCGGTTCATGCCCGGTCCGACCAGTCTGAACTGCTTGAGTTGCCACAATGGGACGGTGGCTCCATCCACCGTCGGCTCATCCCACGTCATTCTCAGTGCGCATCGGGCGGGCTTTGAAATCGGCGATTTTTCGACGCGCGACCACCCCATCGGCGTGCTTTACCCGGAGCGTAAGGCGGGCTACAAGGGTCGGGCGGCATTACTTGCCACCGGCCGGATTCCTCTTCCCCAGGGTCGCGTGGAGTGCGTTTCGTGCCATGACCCGCACAACGCCGCCGGCTTTGAAAAGATGCTCGTCATGTCCAACCGTCGGAGCGCCTTGTGTCTGGCCTGCCACGAAAAATGAAATCCGCCGCCGAGTCACTCGTGTGCTTTGTACTTTGCCTGGGCTGCGCGCAGTGCGCCACAAACCCGCGGACCCAAATGGAAAGGGCGACTCTGTTCGGGCCGCACACAGTCGCCTCCTCTGACGGAACGATCGAGGCGACCGTCTACGGGGACTTGCTGGATCGTTCCGCGGCCGTGCCTCAAAAAACGGATTGGCTAACCGAATTCCTTTATGGACCGGCTATGCCTCCGCGACGATTGCTGCGCACGCCACAAGGTCTCACTTCGCTCGGTGGGACTATCTTTGTTTGTGACCAAGGCGTTCCCGATGTGTTCCGGGTCGATTTCGTGCATGACGGCGTGGTGAGCCCGATTCGCTTTTCCGATCGACCCGTTTGTCCCGTGTCAATCGCCGCGGGTCCCGAAGGTTCGCTCTATGTCGCCGACACGACCCGCCGCGCGGTTTTGTCGTACGATTCCACGGGAAACATTGTGGAGATGCTGTCACCGACCGATGGAAACGATGGGTTCATCCCAACGAGCGTGCTCGTGTACGGGTCTACGCTCTTTGTGGCCGATCGGGGCGGACGACGAATTGCCCGTTACGACTTCCCGTCGCGTGAGTGGCTTTCTTCTTGGTCCCCATCGAGTGACTCACCCCTGGGTGCCCCGACCGGACTGGCCATGTCAGAAGATGAGGTTCTACTGATTTCTGACGCGTTAGGCGGGGTGATTCACCGCGTGGATCGGGAAGGTCGCTGGCAAACACCAATGGGGAGGCGTGGCCGGGCGGTCGGCGAGCTCATTCGCCCCATGGGTCTGTGCTGTACCGGGTCGGGCTTAATCCTGGTCGCGGACGCCGCCAAACAGGCCGTTGTCGTCTTCGACCGCGATGGTCGGGAGCTCATGGACATCGGTGGCGCCGATGGGGATTGGCGCTGGACGTTGCCCTGCGGAATTGCGTGGCTCGCCGAATTCGAACCGCAAGGCTTGAAAGGCTTGGACGAAATCGCCGCCCCCGACAGTCGTGAGTGGATTGTGGTCTCGGACATGTTGGGCGGCGGAGGATTGACTTTGATCGGCATTGATCAAAGACGCATGCCGGAGGACGGCGCACTGGCTACCGGTGCACATGAGTAAGTCCCGACGATTAACTTGGCTCGTGGTAGGATTCGCCGCATGTCTTTCGCTGGCCGTGGCGGAAAATGTAGAACTCACTCAGCGGGCCGCTATCAATCCTCACTGGAACCCGGCTGCGTGCGGTGAATGCCATGGCGTCGAACCACTGCAACCGCGATCTATTCCTCATGATGTGGTGGACCTGCTTTGCCTCACCTGTCATGACGGCAAGAGGGCCACGCGCGAGGCCCATCCCATCGGCCGCACGTTCACGGGTGGTGAAATCCGCCGGCCGAATTCTTGGCCGACGCCAGGGAACAAATTGTCGTGTATCACGTGCCACGACGTAATCCGCGGTTGCAAGACCGAGGGACGGCGCCCGGTCCGCAATCCAATGTTTCTTAGGGGCTTTGAATCGGGCGACCTCCACTCATTCTGCGCGGCCTGTCACGTGCCAACCGCGCATCAGCGATTCAATCCCCATCGTTCGGCCAGTTCCAGCTCAGACCGCCAGAGCCAAGACTGCCTTCACTGTCATTCGACCGCCATTTTGAACCACGACCCGCGGAGCCGGACCTTCGAATCGGAGTTGTTGACGGATGAACCCACCCTATGTGGGCGTTGTCACACGAGTCACTCGGATTACTTCAGCCCAGGGCACTTAGGCGCGAGCGTGGCAGTGGAGATGCGCGCAAACCTCATTCATCTGGACCAACGAATGGGCATCCCGTCACAAGATATGCCGATGGTCATGCCCGTGGGGCCGGGTCACACGATTGCCTGCTCGACATGCCACAATCCCCACTCAGAAGCCGTGTTTCCCGCCGATAGCATCCTGGCCATTGGAGCAATAAGGACGGAACCAATGGAAAAGAGACATGCGGCCCTGCGGATCGATGGCAAGGAGTTTTGTAGTGCATGTCACGCTGATTAGAAAAACGGTCGGTGCGCGCCGAGCCGCGAAAATCCGGTGGCTTAGCGGCCTGGTCGGGCTGATCGTGACTGGTGCCGCCGCTCCTTCCATTGCCTCGGACCCCGAAAACTGCCTCTTCTGCCATCAATTTCGCGGCCTAAGTCGTTTAGACCCTGACGCCGACCGGGTCCATGTGTATTTCGTGGACCCGGATATGACTCATGGTCTGCAAGGCCCGCATGCCCGTCTGGCTTGTACCGCCTGTCATCCGCGAGAAGAGGTGGCCGTCGTGCCTCACGCTCCCGTGACGCCGGTGAACTGCACGCGAACCTGTCATCTCCCGCAGCCGGGGGGTTTGATGCGCGAGTTCAGTCATAGAAACGTCAAGGATGCAATCGAACAAGGTGTACACAAGACCGAGACTCTAAAGAAGCTCACGTTTGCGCAAGGCCCGCTGCTGGGAGAGGATCAATCCGCCTGTCTCTACTGTCATGACGAGCCGGTTTTTCCCGACGTCCTGACCGACGGCCGCTTGGAAGGGAAGTCGTTGGAGCGCTGTGAAACGTGCCACACGAATGACCTCGATGTCGATCTGCCGTACGTATTGCGTCACATCTCCTCACGCTTGCGACCTGCGCGGTCCACGCTTGAATTGGCTCAGACTTGTGCGGTCTGCCATAGTGACCCCGTCGTAGTGGCGGGGAGCGGCAGCACGGACACGGTGGCCAGTTATTTGCGGAGTTTTCACGGGAAAGCGGCATTGTTGGGTGATGCAACGACCGCGAACTGCCTCTCGTGTCACGCCGCGGGCCGCTCCGGGGTACATGCCCTGCTCCCACACGATGACCCCGCGTCCCCCGTCCATCCCGCGCGGGTGGCGAGTTCATGCCGAACCACCGAGTGCCACCCGGCCGCGTCACCTAACTTCGCGTCGACTTCCGTACATCTCGATCTGCCCTCGGTGCGCGGGACCCTCGAGTTTTTGGTGGCCGGCGCCTTCATCCTGATTACCTTGTTCACATTCGGTCCGTCCGCCTTGTTCGCCATACTCGAATTGCTGCAATCGGTCGTCGGACGTCATCATGTCTCCGACGCCCGCATGAATCGTTTGGCCTCCAAGGTGATGGAACACCCGGAAGGGCGCCGCCGGCTAAAGCGTTTTACAGCCGGCCAACGCATCCAGCATTGGGTATTGGCCGTCTTGTTTGTCCTGTTGGTGATTACCGGATTCCCATTGAAATTCGCCGATACCGGATGGGCTCGTGCGATCATTCAATGGTTTGGCGGTTTGCAAGTCGCACGAACCGTTCACCATTGGGCGGGCGTGATGCTGTTGTTTGGGTTTCTGGGGCATCTTGGCCATGTGGGCTGGAACGTCCTTAAGCGGTCTCGAACTCTTTCGGCCGACAGCCGAGCGGCCGGGCTGTTGAAAGCGGTCTGGGCTCTGCCCATGTGGATCAATTTTGAGGATATACGGAAGCTGAAGCATTCGTTGCAATACTGGTTCTTCCTTCGGCCCGATCGACCGGCGTTCGGTCGCTTCAGCCTCAAGGAAAAATTCGAATACATCGGTGTCTTCTGGGGAACCATGCTCCTCGGTTTGACCGGGCTTATGCTTTGGGGTGAGCAATTCTCCTCCTATTTCCTGAGTGGCCAAATCTTCAATATCGCCGCCATCGCCCACACCTACGAAGCGTTTCTGGCCGTAATTCATGTGGGCGTGCTCCATACCTATAGTGTGATCCTCTCCCCCAACGTGTTTCCGATCTCCCTGGCCACCATTACCGGTGATACGCCGGTCCGCGAGCTCGCGGAAGGACACGCAGAGCTTGTCGAACGAGAGGCCGCCGCACTGGGAATCCATTCCAACGAGGAGTCGATCCATGGCTGAAACCGGCCGGCCTGTAGTCCGTGGTAGCATCCATAGGGTCGTACGAGTCGGCTTGGCCGTCGCCTATCGCACCTATGCCCTGGCGCTGCTCATGACGATCGCATACCTGACCTTTTTGGCCTTCCGCTATTTGTGGATTTCGCTCGTGGTTCCGGCACAGACCTCGCAGCGAGTCACGCATTTTCCGGCGAAACTAAGTGGATCGGCACTGGCCACGGCCCGCGGCGAATGGGAGGGTCTGGTGGAAAACGAATGGTCGCGTTCGCCGCTCGCCCATTATCATCGGCTCGATTCATGGATCCAACCGGACCCGGGCAACAACTGCACCACCAGCGGCTGCCACGCTCCATTACCCCACAACCGCCGAAAAGAAGTGCGGGCCTTTTTGAATTTGCACACCACCAGCATGCATTGCGGGGTTTGCCACATGGTCTCGCAAAAACGCCCCCTGGACTTAACCTGGTACGACCTTCAAACGCAAGCCCCTGCTTCACCGCCGCCGCTACTGCGGGCCTTGGCCCTGTTGACGGAATGGACCAAACAGTCTGCCATTCCGTCGGAGGAGCAACGGATCGATCTTCTGGAGTCGCTGCGTCAGGCCGGATCAAACGTCAATGCCAGCCCGGAAATCCGGTCTCTTCACGATCACCTGGCCGTCGTAGGCCCCAAGAATGAGGAATTTCCCAAATTGATCGAACATGCCGCGGCGGTTCTCCCGCGTCACATGCGCGGGGAGTACGGTCGCAAGATCGCGATCGCCGGTGAGCCCAACGGGCCTCCTATCCTAGGTCATCCCGACACGGAGGAAGCCATTCGCCGGTATCGCGAGCGAGCCGCAACGGCCGACGAGGGGGAGCTTGCCTCACTTCTCGATGCGGTTCATCCCCTGCGCCGACCCGAGGCGCTCACCTGTCGAAACTGCCACGCCGACCAGGGGCTTGTGAACTTCACGCAACTGGGCTACCCCGCCGAACGAGTGCGATCGCTCACCCATCGGCCCATTGACGCGATGATCGAACGCATCGGGGCTGGTCAACCCTTCCACCTGCCCACCATATTGGAAGGCGGCCATGAGCAGAAGTGAATCATTCCGGAATGCCCGTCCGCGGCGTGGTCTATTGTGGCTGCCCTTTTTCGCCATCGGTTGGCTCGCCTCGCTGACCCATGCATCCGCAACCCAAGGAGAGACGTTTCGCTTCCAGGCGAAGTCCGAGCAGACCTTTCGTTCCCCTCCTTCGCAGCCGCTGTTGATGCCCACCGCCGTGGCCGTCGCGGAGGATGGCCGGATTTTCGTCGCCGACGGGGTCAATGATCGCATCGTCGAATTCGGGGCCAATGGCGAGTTCAACGGTGAGATCCGGGCGGTCGGCGATCATCAACTTCATCGCCCCATGAGCGTCAAGATCGACGCGACTGGCTCACTGTGGATCGCCGACACGGGAAACCAGCGCATCCTGGTACGTCGACAAGACGGTGCCCTCGAGCGCGTCATTACTTTGCCGGTGGATGGACAGGTCATGACCACCGATATCACTGATCTGGCCCTCACTTCCGGCCACCAGTACTTGTGGGCCGTGGACAACGACCACCACCGACTCGTCCGGATCAACTTGCAGTCCAGCGAAAGTGCGTCGATGGGCGGACGGGGAAGCGAAATGGGGCGTTTCCAATTTCCGTTCATGCTGGCCAGCGGTCCGAACGACTCCATCTTCGTTACGGACACGCTTAACGGCCGTGTACTGCGCCTTTCCGATCCTTCCATCTTGCCCCATGGAATCGGCTCGTATGGCGTTGATGCGGGCCAGCTCTATCGCCCGAAGGGGATCGCGGTGGATTCCATGAATCGCGTTTGGATTGCCGATGGTCCCCTGGGTGTTGTCCAAGTGTTCGACACCGATGGCACATTTCTCGGCATCGTGCGCGACGTAAACGGCGATGTTCTTCACTTCGATACGCCCTGCGGCTTGGCCAGAAGTGAGAATCAACTCTACGTGGTTGAGCTGCGCCCCGGTCAAGTGCGCAAGCTGGAAATCGAAGTGCTCCCGGTGGACACGAAATCCAGTGGGGCGCAGGCGGCGCGCCGTCAATCTCAGCCCCCGACCTGCACGGCCTGCCATCTGGAATGGATGGAACCGTTCGTCCAAAACCGCGCCACGATTCTGGCAAACCCGCCCTCGACTTCACTCGAAGAGCCTTACGTCAGTCGTTCACAATCGTGCCTAAGCTGTCATGATGGCTCCGTAGTGGATTCGCGGCGGCAGGTATGGCAGGATCATGGCCACCGGACCGGCGTCCGGCCATCGCCGAACATGAACGTCCCCACCGATCTGCCGCTGGTCAGCGGAACCATTAGTTGCCGAACCTGTCATTCCGCCCACACCCACGTCGGCACTGGAAACATCCTCAAGGATGCGGTCTTCCTACGAGTCAAAGAAAACGCGGAGGAACTGTGCGTCAAATGCCACACTTCGTATCAGGGAGAACTCGAACACGGCTTTCATCCAACCAGAGCGCTGCTTGTTGGGCTTTCGTCGCACGTGCCTGACGAACTGGTTTCCGCCGGCGCCCATTTGGCATCCAAGGGAACAACCGGCTGCCTGATCTGTCACTCCGGCCACGGCTCGGCTTCCGATCGGCTACTCCTTCGCACAGCGACGGCTGACCGCTTGTGCCTTGCCTGCCATGAGGGTGACCATCTCAAGGGTCATGGGTACACGCCGGTCGGGCACCCTGTTCAGGTCAAATTATCGCCCCCGCAACATGAGTTCGCCAAGTCACTGAAGTCCGGAAGCGACGATCCATTGCTTCACTGTACCACGTGCCACCAACTGCACGGCGGCCAGAACGGGAATTTGTTGCTGGGCAATTCGATTTCAGAAAGCGGGCTGTGCCTGGGTTGCCATTCGGGCTACGCAACCCTGGTGGGCTCATCCCATGATCTTCGACTCACCGCTCCTGAGGAAACCAACGCCCGCGGAGTGTCGACCACTACGGAAGGTCCTTGCAGCGCCTGTCACACCGCACATGGTTCCGCTCGGGCAACCGCGAGCCGTTCGTCGGATCCCCAGAATGCGTGTGTGACTTGCCATCGACCTGACGGGTGCGCCGAGTCAACCATTCCGGCTCGGAACAATCATCCCACCGAGGTTCCACCCGATGTGCGCGGTTCGGTGACCTCCGTGCTGCCGTTCTATTCCCCCGCCGGCCATCGGGACCCGCAAGGAAACATTTCATGCGCCACCTGCCACAACCCGCACGCCGACTCGCGTCATGGCTCGGCGTTGCTTCGGGCGCCCAACCCCGATGATCCCGCGTCTCTGTGTGTCCTATGTCATGTTGAAGCCCGACCACTGGGATCAAGCCTGCATCGACCCGAGCGGCTCAACCCCGAAGGGCCGGGCAATTCCTGTGCGCCGTGCCACGCGGTCCATCGCCCATCAAGCGATTCGTCGGGTGGTATGTGGACCGGTCTCACCGGCGGCCCGCCCAGCCCGCGACGAACGTGGCATTGCACTGGTTGCCACAGCGCCGCTGCTGGGCAGCACGACATCATTTTTCGGCCCCATCCCGTCATCCCCATGTTGAATATTAATCCGCCCGGTGACGCGGGTTACATGCCGCTCCTTGACTCCGAGGGCCACTCGGGCGCATCAGGCCAGATCGCCTGTCTGACGTGCCATCTGCCGCATGGTCGGTTGTCCGGTGGGGGATACGCCGCTCTCGACGTTCATGCCACGGCGGAACCCATGATCCATGCCGTGAAATCTATGCTCCGCCCTTATGTGGCACCGAACCTGTGCAGCACCTGTCATGGATTCGATGGCCTGCGACTCTTCCTCTACTACCATCGAAATCCGAATGCAGGTATCTCCACCAACGGAACTTGGACCGCTCGCTGAAGAGGAGGCTCGTTTCATTCACTCGTAATCCGTGAGTGTACGCGGTGTCCATGATGCCCGCAGGGCGTTGAGTACCGCGAGGACATCGATGAATTCCTGGGTCACCGCGCCGGCGACGGGTGGCAGGTAGCCCGCTGCGGCAATGAGCATGCCGACCAAGCTGAGTGCCATCCCTCCAATCGCCGTTTGCATGGCGATCGCTCGCATCCGCCGACCGATGTGCAGTAACTCGTCCACCTGCTCCAGCGAGCTTTCAAGGATGACGACCCCCGCTGCTTCGGCCGTCACGTCGCTGCCCTGGCCAAATGCGATCCCAACCGTTGCAGCGGTCAATGCCGGGGCGTCGTTGATCCCATCGCCCATGAAAACGGTATTGGCCTTTTGCGTCTCTTCGCGCACCAGCGACAGCTTCTGCTCGGGGCTTTGACTGGCGTGGACCTCGGTGATGCCGACTTTCCCAGCCAGGTAGCGCACTTCCGATTCCCGGTCCCCCGATACGAGCAGCACTCGCTCGATCCCGTGATGCGGTTTCAGATGCCGGATGAAGGGTTTTCCTTCCACCCGAGGTTCGTCGCGATATCGAAACGTCGCCGCGTAACGACCGTCGATCAAGGCGACGGCCTCCAGCCCCCCGACCAGTGGTGGAAGCAATTCGGAGGAAGCCGGCGAATGGGCCGTGAGCTTCTTCCGGCTCGTCACTTGCACCGCCCTACCCTCAATGTTACCGCGAAGCCCTTGGCCGGGTCGCTCGCTGACTTCTCCGGCTTCCGCAAGTTTGAGCCCGGCTTGGCTGGAAGCGTCGATGGTCGCGGCCGCCAGTGGATGGCGCGAGTACCGCTCCAGGCTTGCGACCGCGGCAAGTACTTCGTCTCGCGTGAAGCCCTCGGCGGGAAGAACTTCCGTCAACTTCGGCTGCCCGTACGTGAGTGTGCCGGTCTTGTCAAAGATGGCCGTGCGACAGGTATCGATCTTTTCGAGCACGGCTGGGTCTTTGATGATGATGCCGCGCCGCGCTGCTAAGGAAACGGAACCGATGATCGCGACCGGGATGCCGATCAAAAGCGGGCACGGCGTGGCGACCACCAGCACGCTCAGGAATCGGACGGCATCGCCACTCGCAACCCAGGCGATAAGTGCGATGACAACGGCGAGCGGTGTGTAAATGGCGCCGATTTGGTCGCCGAGTCGCCGCAACTTGGGCCGGCGCTGTTCCGACTCCCGCATGACCTGCATGATTTTGGCATACCGAGAATCGACGGCGGTTTTTTCCGCACGGATCGTTAGCGCGCCCTCGCCGTTGATGGCTCCGGACATCACAACCGACCCCACCGCCTTGGACAACACGTATGGTTCGCCCGTGAGGTACGATTCGTCCATCGTGCTGTGTCCTTCGACCACCACGGCATCGACGGGACAGGTCTCGTGCGGGAAAACGACAAGCAGATCGCCTATCACCACCTGTTCGAGAGGAATATCGCTGAGGGCGCCGACCAGCTTGCGGTGTGCCTCGGAAGGCATGCGCCGGGCGAGGGCCAACAGTGCGGATGACGCGCGGCGCACCGCGTAGGCTTCCAGTGCCTGTCCGCCGGAAAGCATGAGCACCACGATCGTGCCGGCAAGGTATTCCTCGAGCACCACGGCAGTCACGATGGAAATGCCGGCGAGAAGATCCGAACTGAACTCGAAGCGTACGAGCCGAATCAACAGACCGGCAACGAGTGGGATGCCGCCAACCCCCAACGCGACCACTATTGGAATCGTCGGCCAACGAAATCCCAACACGGTGCCTTCGATCTCGAAGGCGAATCGCAGCACAAGGTGAAGTGCAATGGCCACGAGAGTGATGGCGGCGATGACCATTTCTCGCGAGTACCAAGAAGCAATCTCAGTCGCGGGTCGATTCATGCGTCCTTTCGCGGTTTTTCCGTGAATGCTAGACACACACCGTCTCTGGTCCGCCTAATAGGCTAACGACGATCGGGTACGTAGGTAGGCGTCTTTCTCATGAAGCCTCTGTTGCCGGAGGCAATTGCCATTCAGGAATGAAACGGGTTTCGCCGAAGTCCATCGGTTTCGGGAAATGAGTGGACCCCGACCAGAAAAGCACACGCCGCAGCGGAGCGGCGTCGTTATGCATGCCCATTTCGCAGGCGATCAAGCCTGTTCGATCGCCACGCCCTGACCGCGCTCGGGCTATCCTCAGACCTCCGCCATCCCGAATGGCCCGCATGCACGGGCGACGCCCAGCGGACACCCGCGTGCCGGCCGCAACCAAAGGCCGCGACAGACAGCCGCCTTCGCATATTGAGTCTGACCTACTCCCCAGTCCGCCCCCGCACGTTGCTACGGCGGCGCGCCAGCGTACTGATACTGCAACGTAGCCCAGTCTTCAAGATCGACATCCAGGTCGTGGTCCTTATCAAAGGTTCCGCATGGGACTTCAAGAAGCGGAAAGATTCCCCCATCGGGGCCGTGAAGGCAGGCCACGAACGAGTCATGCCTCGCACTGAAGTTGGCCACCAGGCTGCGGTCCCCGCCGACGGTGAACGGGTAAACAGCGGAAGCGCTTACCTTTGTGCCGCCTTCCGTCCATTTGACGAATGCATAGCCTGGGACGTGGGTCGCCACGACCGCAAGAGGCGTCCCATTCTTATAAACGCCATCTCCGGTGGTGCTGCCGCCATCCGCCGGCGATGCGCTTGTGTCGATGGTGCTAGTGGCGGGCGCGACCTCAGGAATCGTAACCGTGTAAGTCTTCGATACTGAGGCTCCAACGGTGTCTGAGGCCTCCACTGTGAACATGAAAACGCCGGCGACCATCGGCGTTCCGGAAAAGATCCCCGTGAATTCATCCAGCGTCGTTCCATCGGGAAGTGATCCGGAGGCCGTGGCAAGAAATGCGGCGCCTCCTGCAACAACCACGGTGCGATCGGCGTAGGCCACACCGAGTTCGCCGTCTGGGATGTGATCGATCAATCCCAGGACGGGGGCGACATCGAAGCCGGACATCTGCGCGCCGAAGAAATCGCCGACCACTTCTAGGGTCGATAGGTCGACCGTTACCTCAACCCATTCTCCGGTCGCTGGGTCAAAGTGATCGTTGTACGTGACGCTCCCAACCCCGTGTATCCCATCGGGAGCAACCTCGTCCGCCATGGCCTCGCCTGATTCTGCGTCGATCGGACCGATGTACTTGTAAAACTCGTAGCGGCGGGTAACGACTTCATCGCCATCCGGAAGTTCTTGCGGCACACCTTCCAGCAAGCCTTTGGGATTCCCGGCGTCGGCAAACTCCGTCTGGAGTATCCGCCACTCCGTTTCCACCTCGGCCGGCTCGCCGTTAGCCCAATCTTGAGCAGTCGGGTTGTCGGGGTCGGGATCGACGAGATCCCTGAGTTCCACCTTGTTGGGATTGTGCGTCGTCGTCTTGATGTCCTTCACCCAAGTCGCCTCGCCGAACTGTAGCACCGGAGGATCCGGCGGAGGTGGAGGAACGATCACTGCTTGGACTTGAGCAGGTTGCTGAGCCGCGGGCGGATAATACGTGAAGGTCGGCGTAGCGACGTAGACCGGCGGGCCGTGGATCAGATTGCCCGCACCGTCATCGATCAGCCAATTGTACTTCACCGCCGTCGGCGCACCGTAATAGCCTGCACCGAAATGTTCTCCCCCAAAGTTCAGGGATGGATTGGTAAACTGGTGTCCGTCGGTCGGGGTGATGGACTTGATGGGATCGCGGTAAAAGCGGTCCAAGTGCCGTCTGGGTTTTTCGCGGCGGCCCAGCGAATGAAAACCTTCGGGTGTGCTGGGTCGGAGTTGTCCTCCGTTATCTTGGGGATGCCGTAATGATTGTAGTCGTAGGTGTACGTAATGTCCGTGCTGTGAATATCTTCCAGTTCGATTTCAAAGCCGTGAGTTTCGACTTCGGTGTCGTTGACACAATCGAAGTTGTTGAGGCTACCATAGGCGGTACTGGCTTCTACCGTTGGGGACAGGGCAAGAATCAGTAAGGGCGACACGATGACCAGGAGCGCTCGGCCGCGAGATTTGTAACTACGCGCGTTCATAAAAGCCTCCATTACGAATAGGAGCGTTAGTCCGTAACCAGAATCAGACGTCGACTAGTTAACTGGTGCAGAATGCGCCGCCGTACACCGGCAGGCGCTATATGAGCAGGGTGTGGTTTCGAAGCAGTAGGACGGCGGAAGCGGTTCGACCCACCCAGACCAGACAACGCAAAGCCGTAGAAACAATGGCTGGCGCCTCTGGCATTCGCACGATCGAAACAAGAGGGCAACTGTGAGGGGAAACGAGGCGGGCTTCGTCAATGCTTGCGCAGCGAGACGTCGACACAAAAACAGACCCGGTTGAAACGATCGCGAAGGTTCGAACGCGCTGGGGCGCAAATTGGACCGCGGACTCTGGACGCGAAGCGTGACCAAACGTCGGCGACTCGGCGGCATTCGATAAGAGGTCGCTGTGCCCTAGCAGGTGGAAATGGGCCCGACGGACACCGTGTTGATGCAACACCAGCGCCTCGCCCACCGTGCTACTTGCAACGACCGAGCATATCAGGGCCGCGACCAACAAAATCCGGCCAAGTCGGCAACAACTTGAGCGAAACACTTGCATCTCGGATGCCTGTCCGTTGCCTATCGTTGGAGCCCACATCCGCCGTCGAGTCGGGCGCTACCCGAACCGCTACTGAGCGCAAGGCCAGCGAGCGGTCAACGGATTCGTCTAGCATTTCACGTGCCGCGCAGCACGACGAGTGTTGGCGGTCTTCGAAATTGTCTGAATGGACGCCAGCCTGTTTTTTAGAGTTCGAGGTGGAGGTTTTCGCGCAGCGACTGTGCGATGTGACACAACCTCGATCCTCCGAAACAGGCGCTTTGATCAGCGACACGGATTGGTTTTTTCGCGCACCTGGTTGTGGCTTTACACGCACCCCTAAAGACCATTGCCCCCACCTTGAACGGGAAAAGCCAGTCCAGTTCGGCACGCAAATTGCTTATAGGTCCTCAAGCCTGGCGAGCGGCAAACATTACTGCTCTACTGAGCCAGGAGGATTAGCCATGAGACCTCTGGTTGCGGATGAAATCGGGGCAAACGTGGCGGTTGGGACCAACATCACGGAGGCTTGCCGCACCCTTAATCCGACCAAAAGCGTCTGACGCAAGTGCATCGCAAGATAGGAGATTGAGCCATGAGTGCACGAATCCTCGCCACCACCGTACTGACCTGCATTTCGTTGGCGCAAGCGCAACTGAGGTTCTTGCCGGGTGACGCCACCATCGCGCCCGCGTTTAGCGACCAGACCGCGCCGGCCGTTTCCTGCGGCGGCGACACCTTGTTCGCTGTCTGGACCGATAATCGTGCCAACCCCGACGGTCCTTACACGTGGTCCGAGTATGAAACCTCGCGGGACATCTATGGCGTGCGCCTCGATACGGCCGGCAACGTGCTCGACGCCGTCCCACTCGCAATTGTGGCGGGTCGCTCGAATCAGAATCATCCCAAGGTTGCCTGGAACGGTACGAACTGGCTGGTTGTATATCAGAGCGTAGACCTGAACGGCACCGGTTATTATTACCAGGATTCCCTGGAAGCCGTGCGGGTCGCGCCCAGCGGCCAAGTGCTCGACGCCGAACCCATCAAGCTTTATGGGTTGATTCCATCGGGCCCTAGTTATTGGGCTTTGGCCTCCGACGGCAACAACTGGGTGGTCGCCAACCAAAGTACGCCTACCAGCAGCGACATCGTAGCTGTGCGTATTTCGTCAGCGGGCGCCGTCCTTGATCCGCCGACCCACACGCTGGTGCCCGGCACCTATTACGGGCGGTCCAATCTAAAGCTCGCCTACGCCGGCAGCGTGTTCGCGCTTACCTACAGCGACGATTACGTAAACGGCACCTACAACACCAAGCTCGTCCGGTTCGACAGCAACCTCACCGTGCTCGATGCGGCACCGCTGACCCTCCTCGGCGTTCCGCTGAGCGACTTGGCGAGCGACGGCGCTGGCTTCTACATCGTGTGGCACCGGCAGGAACCGAGTGGCTCGGTGCACGTCGTCGGCTCGCGCGTCAACACAGCCGGCGTGAAACTCGACGGAAATGGTGTGAATATCTCCGGCACAAGGGAACCCGTTTACCCCAGCATCACTGCCCTTGCGTGGGATGGTGTGAACTGGCGCGTCACGTGGAGTGACGTCGTCACGTTTTGGATCGCCCGAGTCAATACCGCCGGCCAGGTTCTTGACCCCGGCAGCGTGGCCGTGCCCGGCGTGCAGACCGGCGTAACCGCCGGCAACGGCGCCGGCGCGATTCAACTGATCTGGTCTACGTACACGAACACCGCCTACGGTGATTACGACGTATTCACCGCGAACATCTCGCCGAGCAACGTCGCCGGCCCGAACCGGACGCTTTCCGTTGGCGCGCCGCAGCAGTTGCGGCCCGACGTCGCCACCAGCGGCGACGGTTACATGCTGGTCTACCGCAGCAGCGCCAACACCATCAGCCAAGTGCTCGCCCAACCTCTGGATGCCGCCGGCAATGCCCTCACCGCCGAACCGGTCCAACTCGATGCCGGCCCGTCGCTCAACGGCCCCGGCAGCCCGAACGTGGCGTGGAACGGTTCGCTGTATCTCGTTTCGTGGAGCACCCCCAGCGGGATTGTCGCCCAACGGCTTTCGTCCCTCGGTGCCAAGATAGACGCCGCACCGTTCCTGGTGATGAGTGGGTGCTTCGGCCCGGCGGACGTGGCTGCGCTGGGAGGCGATTTCCTTGTAACCGGGCGAAAGGTCGGCATTAACATCCAGTACATCGGCCCGGTCGGCGCGCGCGTCAGCGGCGCGGGCGCGATCCTCGACGCGTCACCACTGTTCCTCGGCATTTCCTATGTGGGACGCGCGCCGGCGGTTGTAGCACTGGGCGATCGCTGGCTCGTCGCATGGCATCGCAATGTGACCCACGACGATTCGTACTGTTTCAGCATGGGCGCGTTCATCAGCTCCGGCGGTATGGTGACGCCCGAATTTCAGATTCACGGACCGTTCTCGACCGCCGGGGGTAACGGCATCTTTGAAGTCGGCCTTGGTTCGAGCGGCGACAAGGCGCTGTTCGTGCAATCCCAGGAACTCACCAGCGGCGTCGAAACCGATTTGCTTTGTCGGGTCATCGACGTCGGTGGCACGGTCGGTCCACAGATCAATCTGACCCCGTGGTCGGGAAATCAGTACCGGCCACGCGTCGCCTGGGACGGTACGAACTTTGTCGTCGCCTATCAGGACCAGAAAAACCGGCTCGCGCTGTGGACACTCGATCAACTCGACGCCCGCGGCGACTTGTTCGCCATGCGCGTTGGCCCGACGGGCACGATCGTCGATCCGCAGGGATTTGCCTTCAGCACACTCCCGACCGCCGAGACGGACCCGACGGTTGCGGCCTTCAACGGCACGCAGTTCTTGGCCGGGGCGATCATGCACAACGATGCAAACTTCGCCAACTACCGGATCGCGTACGAACTCCTGCCGGGCAACGGACCGGCCGCGGTCATCAACGCGAGCGCAACGGAAGGCGATGTGCCCCTGGCCGTGAACTTCACCTCCACCGGCTCGACGGGCATCTCCTACCTCTGGGATTTCGGCGATGGCGTGACCGACAACGCCGCGAACCTTTCGCATACCTTCACCACACCAGGTGAGTATCTCGTGACGTTGACCGCCAGCGACGGCGCCGGCCGTCAATCGGTTCAGGCGAGGACGATCCACGCGACCGCACCGAATCAGATTCCAATTGCCGTCGCGACTGCGGACGTCTATTCAGGCAACGTGCCGTTTGACGTGGTGTTCTCGGCTGCCCAGTCGTACGATCCTGACGGTTTCATCGGCAACGTGGAGTGGCTGTTTAGCGACGGGGGCAGCTATTGGGGGGCCACGGCATATTATACTTTCTACGAACCCGGGCCCCAGGTCGTCACCCTCAATTGTTACGATGCCCGCGGAGGAGTCGGCACAACGACTCTGGTGATCAACGACGTGGGGTCAAACCTGCCTCCGATCGTTCAGGCCAGCGCCTCGCCAACATCAGGATCACCCCCTCTGACGGTGCAGTTCAGCTCGGCCGGCTCCAGCGATCCGGACGGGACTATTGTCTCGTATCACTGGAGCTTCGGCGACGATTCGGGTGTCACTTCCAGTGAGGCCGACCCGACGCACACCTATACTCACTCCGGCCACTTCGTTGCGACTCTGACGGTGACGGACAACGACAACGAAAGTCGGAGCCAGAGCGTTGGCATCGACGTACTGGTCATGCATCACGTCGAATACGGAGTCAATCTTTCGCTTGGACCCACCCATTACATCGAGCACTATGAGCAGGGGGAACAGGGCGTCGGCGAGATTTTCGAGGAAGACATAATCGCGGACTATGGCCGTGTGGCCGGTACCGCGAACGTTGGATTCGGTGTGAACAAGGCCCGTGTGGACTTGGCCGGCACAAACCCCGACAACCCGTTTTTCTACGAGTACGGCTTTGCCAGCTCGCGATATTGGGACATGTTCCAGTTTGATGACCCCGAATTGAATGGAACCGCCGGCTTTTTCGACGTGACCCTGTACGTTGCGGGTTCCGGCTACGTGAACTTGAGCGAAAGCTACCTGCAATCTCCCAGTACCGAATTTGACGCATTCTGGCACGCCGTGATCAACGTCTCCGTGGATGGAGTGACCGACGAATGGGACAACCCGATCCAGTCGGTCTTTTACGCCGGCGAGTGGTACAAGGGGCTGGACTCGACGACCCTGGATTACTATGGCGACCCGCTGAATACCGACCAGCAAAGTGCGACGATCGAGTTCATCTATGGGCAGCCGATTTTCATGGATTCGTTTCTCCAGGTGGACACGCGATTCGACAATCAGATTGCCTCCGTGCCGGGCACGCTCGATACTGTGATTGACCTGGCAAACTCAAGTTACTGGGGAGGTATCACGAATCTGCGTGATGCGCAGGGTAATCCGGTCCTTAATGCAACCTACGCATCCAGCTCCGGTTTTGATTATCGGCAGCCTGCCGCGCCCGTTTCCCTCTCGCCCGCGAGCGGTGACGACACCTGCCAGACGGGCGGCGCGGACACGGGGATTCCCTGTACCACCAACGGGGACTGCGCACCACCGGCCGTATGCGGCAACAAGAGTCGATATGTTTCGGTTACACCGACCAATGCGGACAACACCTCGATTCAAGTCCAAGTCGTGTCCAGCCCGCAATTCCCATCGACGGTCGGGGACATCTACTACGCCGGCGTGGAGCAGAGCCTGCCGAACTCGCCAAACCCCGCGCTGCGCGGGGCTCCGCTCCAATGCACCGCGACGCCGAACGCTCAGGTGTGGACCGGCGGCGTGTTGCACCTGTACGGCGCCGCCATCGTTCCCGGGTCGACGTACAACGTTCGAATGTGCGACGTGGGCGGCAGTAATTGTTCCGACCCGTTACTGGTAGCCACGGCGAAATGGGGCGATGTGGTGCGACCTTTTGGCGGACAATCGCAGCCGAACTTCGCGGATGTTTCTTCAATTGTGGATAAGTTCCGTAACCTGTCCTCGGCTCCGGATATTCCGCGAGTCGATCTGATTGGGAACGGAAATCAGGGTCAGCCTGATACGCCCAATCAGGCCGCCAACTTCGCGGACATTTCCGCGGATGTGGACGCCTTTCGGGGTTTCGCTTATGGGTACGCAGTTCCGCCGTGTCCATAAGCGCGCCGATCCATGTGATCTTCCTGACCGCTTTTCAAAGTGACCCGTAGGCGACCTCTATCGCTTGGTCGAAAAGCTCACCGTTTTTGTCCCTCCGAAAATGCCATCCGAGCTCTTTGAAGCATGATAGGCGGACAATCGAATCGAAGGCACTTGGTCGGGACTCGGCAAGTCACGGCATTCGGCGGCCCAACGTGGCGGGGCGGGGGAGCAGCGAGTGCAATCGAGCCAAAACGCGTGCACCGTCGGTGTCTTTTTGGTGTCACCGAGACTGCGATCCGAACAAAGCGCCGCAACAGCGCCAACGTGGCGCCACCGACAAGAGTCGCCACATTGCCCAAATTGAATGCCAAAACGGCGTTTTTGGCCGGGAAATAGCGGTTTTTGAGACCGTCTCCTGCTCGACACGCAGGAGGTCACAGGTTCAAGTCCTGTATCGCCCAGTGGTATTTGTGCAACGCTTATGTCCCGGCGAGCAGTACCTGCTCAACGGCAAGAACCACACGTGAAACGGCCTTTAGGATCTCAGCGGCCTTCTCGAGGTTTTTCAGCTCCTGCTCGGCGTCTTTGGTAACCTTCTTGAGATTCTCGGCCGCTGTCTTGAATGCAGGGGTGGCGGCCGCGAAGCGGGCCTTTGTGAGTTTGCGGCGGGCGTTCGTCAGTCTGCGGAGTAGCCCTTGCAGCTCGCGTTGCTTCGCGCTACCAGGTTCCTTCTCGGCGATCCGATCCGTCAGAACGTCAATGACCGCCGATAGGAGGTCGATCAGGTCTGGTTTTGTACTCCCGTTGCTCATGACTCAACAAACTCCGATCACTCTTCACTCAGCAAGTCAACCGGAACGCCAAGACGTGAGAGAACACCCAAGTAGCCCTTTTTCAGTGCCGCGTCCAGAAGCTTCTGGGCATCATTCGGCGTGGCATCGGGTCGGCTCGCGACCGCCTCAAGATATGCCTTGCGTGCATCCGCCGCGGCCTTCGCACGAACGAGAAACCGATCGAGTTCGGCGTTGATGTCTTCCCACGCCACGGTGCGGGACCCGCCCCGGGCAAACGCCATTAGTTTCTTGTGTGCCTCTTTGAACACCTTTATCGGCGTATCTTTCTCAGATTTGGCGAGCGCAATGATCTCCAGCTGCCTCTCTAGGGCAAGCCACCGTTCCACGGATCCGACAATGGCCGCGGGATCGGCGCGTTCTCTCTTCCACAATTCCGTCATTAGCGCAGAGACCCAGTAGTCTCGATCTTGAGTGATTCTGGTCTTTTGTACGTCGCGAATCTTTATCAAGTCGCTTTCGATTTCCTCGAGCATTTGCTCAATCGAATCACCGGCCTTCAACAATCCCTCACGAAGGTGTTTTTCTTTTTGCGCGTCGAATATCTTTTCCGTTACATAAGAAGTCGCCCCGGCGATCATCTGTGAATTGCCGTCCTTAAGTCCTTCTTTGCTGGCGGAACCAGTGTGCAGCGGGATGCGTCCACCCGATGCGATTGCTTCAAAGACAGCGTCGCCAGCCGTAATGGATGCTTTCGTGGTGGCCAGGGCCAACATCATCGCAACGTACTCGCGAAGCGCCTTAACGTACTCTAACCGCGCGGCCAAATCGCCAAGAGGAAGGGTCGCGTTCTGAGGACCCCCCGATTGGGTGAACATCGTGCTGATACTAGCACGCGCCTCCTCTAGGGCCGCAATGGCGTCGCGCGGAGGATCCGCGGGTGCAGCTTTGTGGATGGCCAGGGCGCTGGACATGAAGATGCTCAATTCGACCGCGACGGCCTCCCCTCGTGAAATTGAGGACGCCTCGCGATATAAGGCCTCCGCCTCTGTCAGCACGGCACTGGAGGCCACGCCCCATTTCGTAACGAGGACTTGGTACTGTCTTCCCGCACATCCACAGCTAAAGGTCACGATCAGCAGGAAGGGAGTTGCAAACCACAATGGCGACATTCGCGGATAGCGCATCAACCTTGACATAACACGACTCGCCAAATGTTGACAGCAGAACCGATGAAACCTGGGTAACGAGACGAAATCTTGCGCGGTGTCGTCCGGACTGTCAACCCCAAGGCCAAACTCGAACTGTTTCGTTTCTTAGCGGTTCGAAACGGGTGACGACATCGAGACCAGGACGCCAACAAAATGCCACGATTCGGACGACGCAGCGCCAGCCACAAACACTTCCATTTGCCACACGTACGCGGAAAGCCTCCTCCCGACCTGGAAATAGCGAATTCAACGCGAACGGCTGATGGGATGATGACTTACGAAAGGCCGGGACCGCCTCCAAAGACTGCCCAAAAAGCAGGTAGCGATGCAGACGGTGAAACTAGGCCGCGGCCATGCGGTCGCGCATCATGTCGAAAATGTCATTCAGGCAGGAGACGCGCTTGATCACGTCCTCGGGGAGTTCCTTGCGAATGATCGATTCGATCGTCGCGATCATGTGTACGGCGTCGAGCGAATCGAGGCCTATGTTGGGCAGTGGCTTGGTCAGGTCGATGTCATTGACCGGCACCTGGATCGTCTCCGACAGCCATTCGAGTATCTGCAACTTCGCCGACTCGTAACCGACCATGACGCACTCCCTTTCAGTGTGCCACTGCTGTGTCAGCAGTGGCCTTCATTCACCTCACGAAAGCGACTCGCTAAAGGCACTGCTCATAAAGCAGTGGCACAAGTATCCGATTCCACATTGACACTGGCCATCGGATAATCGACGTTCTCGGAAAGCCAATCCGTCACCCGCTCCCGCCAGCGGCGGTAACCAGCCGGCTTTCCATCGGCTCGGGTGAGCAGCTCCACGCGATCGCACTCGCGGATGGAAGAACGGATGGCCAGTTGCACCGGCTCGTCATACCGAGACAAGTCGTGCTCGAACTGATCCACCTCATTGATCGCCCGAGCCTTCAGTCCGAAGCACATTCCCAGGTGAACGTGCGGTCGCCACGCCTCGGGCATCCGCTCCGCGGTCTCAAACGCCCGTTCCAGCCGATCGGGGTTGACGAACGCGATGGCCAAGCCCACACCCGCGGCCGCGTCGGCCGCGTATGATCCCAATGCCGTGATTCGGTCAATCATTCGCCCCGGTTCGTCCATATGCAGAAAGTACATCGCCCGTCCTACGCCCTGATACGCCGCGTGCCGCGCATAACCCGTAAACCGTTCCAACCGATCCAAGGCCTTAGGGTCTTTCCGCGACTCAAAAAACGCGACCTTGAAGCCGTAACCGTCGAAGCAAAGGTAGCGGTGCATGGGGTCCAAGCCCTCGACGAACCGCTCGACGCGTTCCGGGGGGAAGTTTCTCATGCCCCACCAGAACCCCAGCCCGACATAATAGAGATAGCGGAACTCCGGCCGTGGACTCACGACCTCACGTTCAAAAGTCTCCGCGTCATACCGAAACAGCTTGTTCAAGGTGTAGCCCATCGCCATGCCTTCGTGCGCGAAAGGCTCGTAAAGAGCGGGAACAGAACCGCAATAGGCCGCCGCTTCGGAGCAAGACCGGCTGGTGATCGTTCGGTTAAAGCCGCCGAGGAAGTGGCGCAAGATCGTATCGACGCGCTCGACATTGGAGGCGTCGAGGACTCCGAGCTTCAACCGTGCGACGGTCATCCGCCGCGGGTTAATGCGGAACACGCCGAGCAGGCGTCTTCCGCCGGTGGCCAGCAAGCCGCCGCAGGCCAGTCCCGCAACCGCGACCAGTACCAGAGTCCATCCACCCGGCATGATATCCGTCCCGGAATCAACCCAGCCGTGCGACCGACGCGCGCGGAACACCGTCCAACGAGGGGCAAATCTGACAAGGGGAGTTGTCAGCCCAACACCTGATTCTAACGCGTGGCCGTCCCTTTCCCAAGCGTATTCTTGGCCCGCCGCTCACTCGGAAAAAATGGGTGACGGCGGATTGGGTACGCCGAATCCCCCAACTTCCACCCATTGTGACTCGAGATCGACCCGGTTTTGGATCGATTGAGGTCAGTTTTTGATCGTTTTCGCGCGAAAACAATCAAAAAACGACGAACTTGGGTGCCAAATCGGCGCGGTTCCCGCTCCTTGTTTGTGGGATCGAGGAGCATAATTTAGCATTGTCCTGCTCCCCCAGCGCAGGGGATCCGTTCGTTTTTTCGTAGCCTAACCCTGAAAGACCCGTTTGAGGCTCCTATACCGCACCGCCATCAGGTTCCCAATCACCACGATTGCCGTTGGCTTTGGCCTGACCTTGGCCATTGCGCCCGGCGTGTTACGACTGAAACTGCGTACGGACGGTCACGCCCTGGCCCCGCAAGGGGCGCCGGAAATCCTGATCGACGAACAGATCCGCCGCGACTTCGGGTTGGATGACCCGATCGTCGTTTTGATCCAATCGGAGCATCCGGAAGGCATATTCAACTGCGAGACGCTGGAACTGGTCGATCGGCTGACGCAGGCGTTCCTGGCCATGGACGGCGTACGGGCGTCAAGCGTTTTCAGCCTGGCCACTGAGTACGGCGACCGGGTATGGCCGGGGACGATCCGGTTTCGGCGGTTCCTCGAACCATTCCCGGAGAACGAGGAGGACTACGCCCGACTACGCAACGATTTGCACAAGATCGCGGTGTACACCGGGACGATCGTGTCGAACGATGACCGGGCGACGGCGGTGATGGTGGGCGTTCCGTCCGGCATGTCCCGAACGGATTTGTATGGGCGGGTACACGAGGTCATCCGCGAACTCGGCCCGGTTCCGGATGAACTTCACGTCATTGGGGCGCCGGTGGCCGAGGCGCTGCTCGGCACGCACATTCTTGAGGACCTTGGCGTTCCGTACGCGGTTCTTGGGCATCGGACGTTCACGGAGGGCGAGAACGGAGCCGGTCCCGGGCCTGTTTCGGGCGTCTATCAACTTCGAATGTGGGTCGCTCGGTATGTGGGTCTGTTGCCGTTGACGGTCGGGGTGATGGCGGCCGTGTTTCTCATCTGCTTCCGCAGTGTCATCGCTATGGCACTACCCATGATGGAGGTGGGAGCGGGGCTCACGGTGGTGTTTGGGCTCATGGGCTATACCGGTGTGCCGGTCTACCTGACCATCGCGGTGCTGCCGGTGGTGCTGGTGGTCTCCGGCGTCACCGACGAAATTCACGTCTTCACGCGATATACGGAGTTGCTGAAGCGGCAGTTCCGGGACGCGGCGGCAGACGGCGGGATACAAGAAGTCGGCCCAGCGGCGCAACCGGATCACATTCCGGTGTTGCACGAGGCGATGGACGAACTTTGGCGTGCGGTGGTGATCGCCTCGCTGACGACGGCGGTGGGTTGCGGTTCGTTCGTGTTCTCGCCGCTGGCCCCGGTTCGGGCGTTCGGCGTGTTCACGGCGATTGGTGTGCTGTTCAGCATGTTCTGGTCGATCACCGTGATCCCGGCGATGCTCAGCCTCATCAATCCACGCCGGTTCATCCACGTGCGGTCGGTGGACGCAGGCGCGGCCGTCGCCGACAAGCGGTTTTTTGAGCGATTGGGGCCGTGGGTGGTTCGCCATCGGTGGGCGGCGCTGGGACTGGCCATTGGTGTGGTCGTGTTGGCGCCGGCGGGGGTGCGGCGGATTCAGATTCAGGACAGTTGGATTGACGGGTTCGCACCGGAGAGTGAGTTCTTTCGGGGCACGCAGTCGTTCAATCAGCGGTTTCTGGGCACGCACCTCTTGCACGTGTGCATCGATACGCACCTCTCGGAGCCGTTGACCGGCGAACTGGGCGCGACGGATTTCGAGCGGCAAACGATTCGGATGCCCCCGGACTTGGTGGCCGACCCGGCCACTCTCGTGGGTCGATGGATTCGAGTGCGCCGGCTGGAGGACGTGCCTGGCGAGTCGAGGGGCGTGGGGATGAACCCTGAACCGATCAAGTTTCAGCCGTGGGAGGCGCGGATCGACGGCGCCGAGCGAGCGGAGAATGCCATTCTCATTCGACCCGCGCCACGCCGCGGATCGGCTCGGGCGGCGCTGCGTCTCTTGCCACAGGACCGCTCGGCGTTCGAGATCTTTTCCCGCCCGATGTCCGAGCCGAGCGTCTTGAATGCCATCGCCGAATTCGAGGCGTTTCTGGAGTCGCGCACGGCCGATGCCGTTGGCGGAGTGCTCGGACCGGCCACGTACATCGAGACAACGAATTTCATGGTGCGTGGCCGGGCGGAAGAAGCGAGGTCGGTGCCCAACGAAGGTGAGCGGATTGAGTGGTTGTGGTCGCAGTATGAACGGATTCGTGGGATCGATCACCGGCGGCGGGTGGTGAACTCGGAGTATTCGCGCGGAATCGCCACCATTTATCTCAACAATGCGAATTTCATCGCCACGGCACGGTTGATGGAGGCCATCCGCGAATATGAACGAGAGCATCTGGTTCCGTTGGGAATGACGGCGTCGTTCGGCGGCGACGTGGCGGTGAGTCAGACGCTGATCGACGCAATTGTCACGACGCAGGTGCGGTCGCTGGTCGGCTCGCTGGTGGGCATTCTGCTTTTGACCGCGATTCTCGGCCGGTCGTTGCTGTGGGGGGTGCTCAGCGCGTTGCCGTGTTCGCTGGCGGTGCTGATCAACTTCGCCATCATGGGTTACGTGGGAGTGCCGCTGGGCGTGGCCACCTCGATGTTCACGGGCATGACGCTGGGCATGGGCGTAGATTACGCGATCCATATGCTTGAGCGGTATCGGTGGGTGCGGCGGCGGGGGTATGACACCTCGGAGGCGGTGGCGGACGCGGTGTCGATCACCGGTCCGGCGGTGTTCGTCGATGCGTTGGCGGTGGCGTTGGGGTTTGGTGTCATGACCTTGTCACAGGTGCCCGCGAACTCCCGGCTCGGGGGGCTGGTGATTCTGAGTTTGATTACGTGTCTGGCCGCGACGTTTCTGTTGTTGCCGGCGCTGCTGCACATCTTCCATCCAAGGGCAGGGGCGACTGCTGAAACCGCGCGGGAAGGGATATCGTTAGCGGTTGAATCGGCGTAATCGGAGTGGCCGAACCGCAGGTGGCCACGTTGACGAGCGGTTGCGCCGAGCGTAGGCTTACGCCCCGTTTGCGGCCATCCGATACAAGAATGGTCGGCTCCTCGCTTGGTAGGATCTCGAAGCGGGGCAATGTAGCGCCGATGTAGCTCAACGGTAGAGCACGGCTTTCGTAAAGCCGGGGTTGAGGGTTCGAATCCCTCCATCGGCTGTTCTGTAAGCCATGCTGAAAGCGCAAGTTGCGCTTACCCGCCGAAGTGGCGGCGCGGCTGTAACCAAGGTTCGAATCGTATCAACTGATACGTTTCGTGTTTTGGAGGCCGTGCCGTGAAATCAAAGCAATCCCCGATCACTCCCAAGTATCGTTGCCAAAAGACCCCCAACGGCAAACGAGCATTCATCGAACTTGACGGACGGCGAGTGTACCTCGGTGTCCATGGTTCAGATGAAAGCAAGGCGGCGTATCATCGACTTTTGGCCGAGTGGACCGCGAACGGATACCGGCGCACCAGGCGGGACCCAGACCTAACTGTCGTGGAATTGATAGAAGGCTATTGGCAACACGCCCAAAACTACTATCAACGGGATGGTAAGCCAACCGATGAGGTCGCCAAAATTCGCGCTACCCTGCGCCCCTTGCGCGAGCTTTACGGAACAACCATCGCCGCGAGCTTTGGTCCGACGGCCCTGAAGGCGGTGCGCCAACGCTTTATCGACCGTGGCCACACGCGACGCCATGTGAATCAATGTGTGGGTGTGATCCGCCGAGTGTTCCGCTGGGGCGTAGAAAACGAGCTCGTTCCTGCAACGGTTTTTCATGGCTTGCAAGCTGTTGTGGGGCTGAAGTACGGGCGAACGCCAGCACGAGAGCCAGATGGCGTGAAGCCGGTCCCTGATGCCACCGTTGATGCGACGTTGCCGTCGTTTACCCCTACCCTTCGGGCGATGGTGGAGCTGCAGCGGCATACCGGCATGCGGCCCGGAGAACTGGTCATCATGCGGTCGTGCGACATTGACACGAGCGGAAAGGTATGGGTCTATACGCCCCTGAGGCATAAGACTCAATATCGCGGCCGTGCTCGGCAGGTATTCATGGGTCCGAAGGCGCAGGCTCTGTTAAAGCCTTGGCTTCGTCGCGAGTTGGAAGCCTACATTTTTAGCCCGAAGCAATCAGAAACCGAACGGCGCGAACGGATGCACGCCGAACGGGTGACGCCGTCGTCCTGCGGGAACAACCCAGGAACCAACCGGGTCAAGGCCCCCAAACGGCAACCCGGTGATCGGTATTCGACCCATGGCTATGGCAACGCCATCGCATACGCCTGTGATCGCGCCTTCCCGCCTCCGGCTCAATTGGCCAAGCGGAAGGACGAAACGCACAAAGAGTGGCTGGCCCGCTTGACCAAGGAGGAGAAGAAAAGGTTACGCCAGTGGCGGCGGGACCATTCCTGGTCTCCGAACCAGCTGAGGCATACATACGCCACCAACGTTCGGCGAGAACATGGGTTGGAAGCCGCTCAGGTTCTGCTGGGCCATGCGGCTTGCGACGTGACCCAGATTTATGCTGAGCGCGACGCGGCCAAGGCGGCGGCGGTGGCGCTCAAGATTGGATGAAATACTTAAATGAGTACCGACAGAAAGAGGACTCAGGCAGGCTTGGAACTTGTGCGTAACGGGCAGGTCTCGGGCACAATCCAGTCGATCACAGTTTCTAGAGGAGGAGGCCTGATGGGTCAGCGAATCATAGAGGGCGAGGATACCGGCATCTACAAACTCGATCAGGTCTCGGTCAGCGGTGATGACATAGAGGGCCTACACGCCGTTTTTCAACAGGTTTCTGATTACCTTGATCTCCCTTTGCGATTGAACGAGGCTGAGAAAATTGCACGAACTGTTTTGAAATCACATGGGTTCCCCGATTGGCCCATCATTCGGAAGGCGCGGATTGGTGACCAGGAATTTGTGATGCTTCAGTCGGAAATGGAGTTTTCCGTCGTGCTGGGTAGTGTAGTCCCAGACGGGGGAAAACGACATGAGCAACGAGCGGCAGCGGAGACATTTCGGCGGGCAGGAGAAGATGGCG
>Ga0137431_1000083_pt1 | contig 51283 bp, 51 predicted proteins | sample EasRivERMZT800_2_FD_104646 | JGI IMG/M metagenome (GOLD analysis project Ga0137431, IMG submission 104646) | Soil microbial communities from meander-bound floodplain in the East River, Colorado, USA - East River MetaG ERMZT800_2 | ecosystem: Environmental > Terrestrial > Soil > Floodplain ... | reverse complement strand
GCCGATCGGACGGTCGAAAACAGCGCGGCCTACGTGGCCGGATGGTTGAAGAAACTCCACGACGACAAGCGGTGCGTGGTCATTGCGGCCGCGCAGGCGCAGAAAGCGGCGGATTACATTCTCGGTGCGAGCGCAACGGCCAGCGTATCCGAATCCGTGGCCGATGCGCCCCTCGCGATTGCGGCCTAGTTCCGACGTTCCGCGAACGCGCCCGGGTTTATCGCTCGGGCGCGCTGCGGAGCGCCGGGATAGGCTCGGCCATTCAAACCCTAATCGAGTGGAGTACCAAACAATGACCACGACAACGATCAAAGGCGCACGGTGCGCCTTGTCGCAAGCGCTGGACGCGCTGCCCCCGGATGAAGTCTCATTCGTCCTTCGGTCGATCGATCCGGTTCAATGGGCGGAAGCCTACATGATCCGCACGTCGCGCAATTCACCGACACTCTCAGACCATTGGCGGGCGGTTCGCGCCGCGTTTCTGGGGCGCGAAGCGTGCCGAATCGACGGCAATGGCCTGCCGGAGAAAGACGGATCGGACGCGGTCTGTCCGTTTTGCGGGGCGCCGGAAGCGTCGATTCTCGCCGACGATGAATGCCTACATAGCTGCGAAGCGTGCGAGCGGACGTGGTACATCGACGAAATCGATAACGTCCTGCCCGCCGATCGGTGTCCGGTGTGCGAAGTGCCCGAAATCGAAGTTGACGAACAAGGCGCGCGGACGTGCGGCGGTTGCGGACATCGTTTCTTTTTCGACGGTCTGACCTACGTCGATCCGGCCACGGTCGAGGAAAGCGCGGGTGTTGCATGACCACTCTAGTCGGCGCGACCTTTGAAAAGCTGTCCGGCCAGCGCTTTTCGCTTGGCCAGACCGTAATGACACCGGGCACTCTTGCCTTGCCGATCCGAGACATTTTGCGGGCGCTGGGGCGTCATTGTAGGGGCGATTGGGGCGACTTGTCCGAGGCGGATAAGGCGGAAAACGAATTCGCCGTGGACAAGCCCCTGCGGATTCTGTCGGCCTATAGCTCGGTCCGAATCAACCGCAAACGGAGGCGCATGGACCACGTCAAGTTCTGGATCATTACCGAGGCGGATCGGTCGGTCACGACGGTCCTATTGCCGGAGGAGTATTGAAACCATGTTGAGCGAACGATTCAGGCCGAAGTCATTCGACGAATTCGTCGGTCAACCGGCCATCGACGAAATCCGGGAATCGTGCGGGGATTCGTGGCTGTTCGACGGTTGTGGGGAGCGGTGGCTGTTTGAATCCGACGGCATAGCCGGTTGTGGGAAAACCAGCGCCGCCTACGTGACCGCACGGGCGCTGGGGGTCAACGATTGGGACATCGAACGCATCGACAGCCGAGCGGCCACAATTGCCGACTTGCGCGACTTGTCAGGGCGCATGCGGTTCTACGGCATGGGAGGGCAGGGGCGCCGGTGTTATATCGTCGATGAAATCCAGCATCTAAACCGCGATTGCCAGCGCATGTTATTGGGCCTGCTCGAAAACCTACCCAGTCACGTCATCGTCATCGGGACCACGACATCGGTTTCGTGGGCGGATGATGTTGACGGACTGTTCAGCCGGTGGCGCCGGTTCCGGTTCCGCAAGCTGGACGCCAAAGCCATCGCGGACCATTGCGAGCGGATCGCGCGGGAAGTTTCCCTGCCGATTCCCGATGGTTTTCGGTGGCTTTCCTACGTGCAAGGCAAGTACGGCGACGTGGGGGGAAACAACGCGCGGGCGTGCATCGACATGCTGCCCGACACCCTGCGGCGCTTCAAGGTGCGTAACGAAGCGATAGCGGCATAGACGAAAGCACCGGGGCGGGCGGTCCCGTACATGGCCGTCCGTCCCTTTGGGCAAGGGGAACGAACGATGAAAGCCTTCGGGTATGTCAGGGTTTCGACCGCCGGTCAGGCCGACAACGGGGTGAGCCTCGATGCGCAGCGCGACAAGATACAAGCATGGTGCGCCGCCAACGACTACCTACTCGCGGACATGTTCATTGACGCCGGTATCAGCGGCAAGCGAGCCGACAACCGGCTCGGTCTACAGAATGCCCTGGAAGCGGCCTGTAAGGCCCGTGGCGCGGCGCTGGTGGTCTATTCCCTGTCTCGGCTGGCCAGAAGCACCAAAGACGCGATTGCAATCGCGGAATCGCTCGACCGAGCCGGCGCGGACCTTGTGAGTTTGTCAGAGCGGATCGACACGACCAGCGCCGCCGGGAAGATGGTTTTCAGGATGCTGGCCGTTCTGGCCGAATTCGAGCGCGACCTTGTGTCCGAACGCACAACCGCCGCGCTTGCCCACAAGAAAGCCAATGGCCACCGGGTCGGGACGGTGCCCTACGGTTTCGACCTTGCCGACGACCGGACGACACTCGTTCCCAACGACTCCGAACAAGCCGTCGTCGCCGAAATCCGGGCCATGCGCAAGCTGGGCATGAAGCTCAAGAACATCGCGGCTGAATTGTCCGAGCGCGGCATACCCACCAAGCAAGGCCGGTCGGACGCTTGGTCCGTCCAAAGTGTCTGGCGACTGGTGAAACGCTCCGCGTAGGCGCATCGCAATGTATCCATCGTGCCCTAAGGTATTCGAGTTTCCGCGGCCTCGCCCCAATCGCCACGCAAGCCGATCTCGGCCATGAGACCTTCGATAAGGCGTGCAAGCAGATTGGTGATTGAACCGACAATTCTGGCATATTCGGGCGCTTCAGCGCGAATCGAATCAGTCTCCAGTCCGTCCCCAAACAGGTGAGTTTTCAGGGCGAGTAATGCCCAGGGAAATCGAAATTGACGACCGCCTACTTGCATTTCTTCAACCAAAGGCACGCGTTCAAGCGTATCTCCGTTTTTTGCAAGAAAGGCCTTAGCTTCGTCAAAATCCCAATGAGCAACATACTTGTCACGCACCGCAAATAACCTTTTGAGGTGCGCGCGGATCGGGGCGATCGCGGTACCCGTCGTTACAAGTTGATCCCACAGCTCCTTCGTGTCACTTTTCCTATATGCGAGCTCTTGTGCCGCTTTGAGCCTCGTGTCCTTCAACCTCAGAATGGCTTCTGCGGCCGAGGCCATATTCGTTGCGCTCGCAAACATGAAATCCGACGCCGAAAGGGAGTCTTCGGTTCTTGCAAGCAGGTTCAACCAATTTCGTGTCGCTTCCAACGCGCTCAACGCCATCATTAGAACCAAGAGTTCAGGATGATCGGCGACCTTTTTCGTTTCACCGGGCCGTAAGAGATAAATGCGATCCATCGAAGCTTTCCGCCGACCAACCAAGTCGACCTGCCAACAGAGCACATGCGTTCGCTAGGCTGACTGCCTTCGCCTCCTCAGGCTCTATTAGGTGTATGACTCCCGCTCACGCCGTGCATTGTACTGCTTCTCAAAATCCCGGTACCACTCAGGCTCGGGACCGTATCGCTCACCCGAAGCAGCGGCTTCGATTGCCTTCGCCAGATCCAGGGCGCATTCCTTCGGAACCACGTAATACCGCGGCGCGGGATACCAACAACCCAGTTTCTTGTGCCGGTTGAACGTGCGCAGCCGCACAAAGGTCCGTCCGCCGTGATGCCGGAGGTAAACCAAGACCATCCGCCGTATCGTCCAAGGTACCGCCGCGACAAACTGGTCAACCGTTGAAAGTACAGACGACGGCGGTCCCGAAAGGGCTCCGTTTGATGATTCTCCGTTGTGATTCGTAGGCGGTGTAACAACGGGCGTACTATGGTCTTCCGGCTCTTCCCAGTTCCAAGATGCGCGGCGAGGCCGGTAGCGATAAGAGCGAGTTTTCAAGTTCACCGTACTCCTAATCTCCGATGCCGAATGATATTCCCGTAGTTACAAACTTCCAACGGCGTTGTTGCGGAAATATGGATCAAATTACTCAGCTACCTCGTGGGCGACGGCGAACTAATGCGATGTATCAGCGCGCACCGAGCGCACGCGCGCGTGCAAGACGTTTGACACGAAATGTGGATATGTCAGATAGGGAGAGCGTCGCATCAAATCACATTGCGGCGTATCGAAAGGCACGTTGTCCGGGGCGTTCAGATGATGGTCCAAACGGAAAACAGGCGGGGGTGCGCGAAAAAGTCGTTCGTCGGCGGACGGGGCAAGCTATCTCTGAACCAAACCCGCAGAACTCAAACGAAGGGCCTCCGAAAACCCGCATCGTATCACGGACGCGCGCAAACGACGGCAGGCTATCTTTGGTAGCCCTGCTAGCAGCCAATAGGCGACGGTTGATTTGGCGGATACAGGGCATGGTCCGAATGGACGCTTTGCCAACCGTTTGAATTCCGCACGCATTGCCCGCGCCAAGCCACGCAACGGATTCGCGCGACCGTTTTCTTCGTCGAAGCCTAAATCGCCTTGTAGGGCCGGGAAATGGCCTAGAACCCCAAATTCGCAAGCGATTGCAAGTAGTTGCACTATTTTCGCCGTTGCCGATGTCTTATTTGGCAACTGCACTAATCATTTTCCGACCTCCATGCCGGTAGCCCCCTTCGCGGGAATCGTTGGACCGACCGCCTGTGGCGTGGCTGGTGCTGGGTCGGCGACGAAGCGATACCTTGACGCCCGGGCTCCGCTCCCCTGCTTCACGAGTTGAAGAACCCCATCGGCGCAGAGCATCCCCAGCCGGCGTGCCGCGCTCACGTGATCCATGATCGAGAGCTTCTCCACGCTTCGGCCAGCCAAGAAGAAGGGCTTGTTGCCTGCTTCCACCTGGAGTTCCCGACATATCCCAATAAGCTGGCGCGTCCCAGGTGAATCGTAACGGAATGCAATAGAAGGAAGCGGATTTGCCTCCGCCCTGCGAGCGATTTCCGAAAGGAAATGGACTCCTTTAGGGAATCTTACGTTTTGCCAGGCGTTGATGAAATCAGCCCACGTCTCATCGAATGACTCAGTTCGGATCACAGGCAGGGCATGCTTATACCACAATTCGACAAGGTCACGAAGCTCGGAGAATGGTGCCGCCGCTAGTTCAGGAATGGCCTTCAGGGCCCGCGCGAGGCGGAAAACGGCGCGATGTCTCTGTCCCTCCCCTGACGGAAGAGTCCGAAGCACGACGGCAATGGCTTGCTCCCTCGCTTCCTTTGAAACAGAGAGTACAGAGGATACAGAGCAATTATTGCTTCTGTTTACCTCTGTACACTCTGTACTCTCTGTACACTCTGTTTCACCCAGACCGACGCTGAAGGGGTCGATTTCCGGAATCAAAGTCAGATCGTAGTCATCAATCCAGTAATAGATCGATCCGGCTGGGTGCCTCGACGGTGGCAGAACGCAGTAGCCGTTGCCCCGCAATTCCCCGCTCATGAGCGTGGTGATTCTGGAAACCCGGCTCCGAAAATAGACGTGCCGACCACGACTCGTGGCCACGGTGGGTAAGTCGGCAGCAAGGCCGGCGTGGTCAGCCGCCCAAATGTCATATGCTTCCATCACGTCGAAGTCTCGGCAGGTGAGACCGCAGCTGACGGTACCGAGGACGACGGCAATGCCGTCAGGATCATCGCCCGCAAACCATACTTTAAGCTGTTCTAAATCAGGCCTTTCGCGCTGCCATTGCTTCCAGGGGTACATGGCCACCTTTTTGCGCACTGGGATGATGCTCATGCCCACGCTGTTGTAGAAAAGGGCCCAATCGAGGAGTGGCGCATTGTCGTCGGGCAGGCAAACATTCTGCGGCCGCCCGGTATTTGGGTGTGTAGATGAACCACTTTCGGGTATAATCATGTTGGCATTCGCCTAAACCCGCGCCGGAATCCGAGTGGTATTGGACCGGAGCGGGTTTCTTTGGTTATTAGATCCCCGCCCGTTCCAACTCCTGTTCGGCTTGTGCGATTGAGCGCTCGCGCGCCTTAGTCGTTTGCCGCGGCTGAGGTTCGCACCCAGGACTGGAAAGCCGCTCGCAGAAGCGCTGAAGTGCTTCGACGGAGGTGCAAAGCGTTCCGCCCACTCGAATGGTCTCAAGCCTCACACCACGGCAGCCGCGCATGGCCCAGCGGTAGAGGGTTGCGACATGGGGTTTCTTGCCCGCGCGGCGACGGGGAAGTCGGACGGCTGCATCAGAAAAACTCAGAACGGTTTCATTTGTCAGTTCGATCATGTTACTCCTCACAATCAGGGGCGGTAGTTCGCCATAACCGACTCCAGATTGCGAGGACGGGCGAAGGAAGTCTATGTGAAGGATTTGGGAAGTATTTGGGAGGTCATCTGGGAGGGTTAGAGAGCTCCCAGAGGACACCCTCGCCTGAACCGTCCGCGCGAAACCGAATGAGCTTCGTTGTCCTGTTAAGCTGGCGGATTGTTTCCGAGAGCTTGCCGTCCTTCAGCGGGTTGTCGATGCGTGGCGACCAATGCAGTTCCTGAAATGAATCAAGCAAGAGTTCTTGGTTTGGCGCGCGTGTCTTGAACCGCTTGCACAGGGCTCCATCGAAGCGCAGCTCACGCAGCTTCTTATCCCACGTTGGTCGATTCCCGGGCGTGTCACCAGTCAACCAAAGCGACCATAAGGCGACAGATTGATCGGCCCTGGGCCGTTTCGCGAGTGTCACGTCGAGTTCGTGTAAGACATACGAAACTTCGCTGCGGAGCTTGTCGTGAATGTCAGTGGGGTACGACCCGTCTGGCAGCTTGTTGTTCGTGAGGCTCTCATTGAACGACCAGCGGGCCTGCGCGCACATTCGAGGAATCTGAATCAGCCGTTCCCACTCGTTGTCTGTCCCGCGACGAATCTGCGGACGCACTGCCCCGAGCACGGTTTCGAAATTCGACGCCGCCACCATGTATCGGTACAGCGCGTCGCCGATACGGCCACGTGGCGCGCCGAAAACCGTTTTCTGAAGCAATCCGTGAAAAGTAAGAAGTTCTGAGAGGTATGAACGCATCATTTCGATCATCTTGAACCACTCTTGGAGAGCACCATCGTCGGGATTTAAGGCGACTGTTTCCAGCTCTTCCGAAAGCGCAGCCAGCCTTCCGAGAGTTTTCATAAATTCCTTGTGATGCCTCTTGAAGTGCTCTGGATCCTTCACTTGTTGAAGAACCGTCCAAAACTCCGGCAGGAGCGCTCTTAGCTCTGTCTCTAGTCGTCCTGCTCGCTCACCTAGTCCGTAACGAAGCCACCGGTTGACATCGACGACTGCCTCAAGGGCCTTTTCGCATTGGTCGACCGATGACTGCCAACGCTCACGCCAAGGATCCCAGTCTTCGGTGGTGTCGATCGGACCATACATCGCCTGATCCTCCTCCGTCGAAAGCTCCTTGCCCCCAGGAGGTGGATCCCAAAAGCGGCGTTTTTGGCACCGCCGGACGAGATCCCCTACGTGATAACAAAGCACATCAGCCGGGTGAAAGTACTCGTAGCCAAATAGATCATCGTCATGATTGTCCGAGACACAGGCCATCACGCTACCCCACCCTCGCCACGATATCCCGCACACGTCCGCGGTCGATCTCGGCGTAAAGCTCCGTCACGACTGCCGACCGATGCCCGAGCAGGATTCTTGCCGCCTCGACGCCGTATTCTTTGCGAATTCTCGTCGCGTAATTGTGCCGAAGCTGGTGCGGGTGCCAAGAGTGTGCCCTTCGCCACGCCTTAACCTTCTCCGCGTCTTTCTCGATTTCCTTCGGTACCGGCCAGGCCTTTTCACATCCGCATTCGATCGCACGTCTGTATGAATCTGTAGTGTAGCGGTCACCGGGCTTCCGTTTCGGGTTTGGTTTCGATCGATCCCGCTGGCTCGGCTGGACCTTCGACTTTCGGCGATTGCGTTTCTCGATCTTTCGGTCAGCCACCGCGTCCGCCGGCGAGAAAAGGAACGCCTGCAAGTTTTGTTTGAGAAACGGCTTAATTGCCGCCTGCGCCTTCGGCCCGAGCTCGATCGCCCGCGAGTGTCCGTGGTGCTCCGTCTTGTGCGACGGCGGCGTGTAGAGCCAAAGCTCGCCGGTCATATCGATGTCGCACCCGTGCATGATTAGGGCCTCTCCTGACCGCATCCCGGTCAGCCGTTGAAGCTCGATGATTGCCCAGACCTGTTTGGCAACGTGCGGCTTGATCGCATCGATGTATTCATCCGGAACGGGACCAATCGGTTCTCGGTCGGGTGCCGAGGTGCGTCCCTTTCGCAAGCCACCAACCGCCTGAAGCCCGTGATACACACTTGGTGGGACTAGTTCATTCTCAACACCCCAGCGGAACATTCGCTTCGTGCGGCCCATCTGGTTATTGACGCTCCGACGTGTGATTCCTGCGGTAACATATTCCTCGCGTATGGATTTCAGCGCGAGCGGACCAAATCCCGCAACGGGGGATCGCGCGTACAGGCGTCTTACCGGTCGAAGCGCTGCCTGGATTCTCTCAAGCTCACTTGTAGGAGCTCCATCCTTGACGTAGTAAGACTCGCAGAAGTGCCAATACGCCGCGGCGAGTTCTGCAACCGTCAATCCGCCCACTGCTTGCTGCTTAAGCATCCGGCCGTTGGCCAGCCACTCGGCGATCAGCCGGTCGTAGGCGTCACGGCTCTGCACTGTCCCATGAACGCCGAGGTAATGGTCCCGGCCGGCAATTGTGACCACCGCCTGCCCGGTGGACCTGTGTAAACGGTATGAGGGCGTTTTCTGGTTGGGTTGTGTATGCATTGCGGCCTCCTGAAGTCGTTTTTCCGGTAGACTACCGAAAATCCGAGGCTTCCAGGCCGCGCTGCCCAACTCAGGCAGGTACGCTAATTCATGCGTTCGGCGAGACTTACGACATTGGAGCCGACCGGGATCGAACCGGCAACCTTCTGGTTGCAAACCAGACGCTCTCCCAACTGAGCTACGGCCCCTGGATTCAACGGTAAACATAGCACAACGACTAATTGTAGGGTAGGCAGCCGCGTCGAAAAAACATGGCCACGCAAGCGTGGGCCATGCCACGCGCCCCGCCTAAAATTTGTCACGGACCCTGCATGGCCACTCAGGGCAGGCCATGCCGCCCTGCATGGTTCGATCGCGACAAGCGCGGACCTATTCATTGGTCAACCCTTGAAGACGCGAGGGGCCGGTTTGGATGAGGATTGCCGCATCGGCGGCCATGACGCGGCGGATGTCTTCCAGGGCGCCCAGTTTCGGAGCGCCGCCCGCGGGGATGACGCCGCTGGCGTTGCGGAGGTCGTAGAAAAAGGCGACGTAATCACCCGCGGCCGGTTCCACAGTGTCGATGGTGAGCGCGAATGATTGGGTCATGATCCGGGTTCGGAGCTTGGCTTTGGGCGGGGTGATGCCTCGCCAGAGTGTCATGCCGGTCACGGAGTCAACGGACACGATCGAGGTATCGCTGCTTACAATGAGTTGGGCACCGGTGCGGTCGAGGGTGATGTCGTCTTCGCCGCGGCCCAGAAGTCCCGGGGCTTCCCAGAGCAACCGGCCATCATCGAGGCTGACTTTCCATACATCGCGCCCCTCGGGAGAGAGGTACATGGCGTCCACGTCGAGCACGAGCGACGCTCGACGAATATGGCCATCGACCTGGAGACTCCAACGCCTGGTCCCGGTGGCCGGGTCGAACGACAGCACGGTCTGGGAAGTAACCAAGATGAGCTGGCCATCGAGCGTGATGAAGAGGGCCTCGACCGGGCGGTCTTCGTTGGTGTTGATCCCGTCGATCCATTCGCCGTCGGCGGCGTTGAGGAGGCAGAGGGCGTTGCGTCCGCCTTGGACGACGTGATAGAGGACCCATCGCTCGTTGAGGGCGATTCGACCCAAGGGGGGCGGTTGGTGGGATTGGGACCATAAGAGTCGTCCCGAGGTCACGTCGAGGCATGACCAGTTGCCCTGGTCGCGTACGCTGACCAGCCGATCGCCGAACAAGGCATGGGTTCTGAAGGTGTTTCCCTGCTCCCAGTCGGCGCCTTCGTCCTGCAAATGTCGAGGCACTTCGCCGTACGACCAGAGCTTGTCGCCGGTACGCGGGTCAAGGGCAAAGATCTCGAAGGCGGAGGCGAAGAGGGCTCGATCGGCGCGAGCGGTGAGCAATTCGGGTCGTTGCTGAACGGCCACCGGTTCTTTCCATAGGTCCGTCCCGCGGCGCGGATCCAACGCCCGTAAACCTTCGGCGGTGTTGACATAAACCGCGGACCATTGGGCGGAAGGGTCGGCGGAGAGCAGGGGGGCCAGTAGTGCCACGGTTCCGTCAAAGCGGCGCTCGAAGGTACGGGCGAGGGGCGGGGAAACATCGGGGGGGCGGGGTTCGACGCGGTCGCGGACGTCGGCGAGTCGATTGCGGTACTCGCTGAAGGTCAGGGGTTTGCCGTCGTGGTCGATGCGTTCCGCGGGGTATTCGAGCGAGGCCTTCGTTAACCAGCGATAGGCTTCTTCGCGATGGCCCGAGGCCTCGTAGCTGTCGGCGATGCGCTTGAGCAGATGGGCTCGATCCACGCGCTGCGGATACCGATGCAACGCCTGGATGAATTGGCGAACCGCTTCTTCTCCCTTTCCTTCGGTGGATAGCTGTTCTCCGAGGGCGATCAGGGCTCCGGGGGCGGCGCGGCTGTTGGGATAAGAAGCGACGACGCGTTCCAATCCCGCGCGATCGCGAGCGGCTTGGGCGGATTCGAGCAGGCGTTCGGCCTCGGATTCAAACGGCGCGTAGATCGTGGCGCCGTGCTGCTCGATGAGGGCGGCAACCCGTTCGGCGGCAAAGACCGCGGCCTTGGGCGAGCCGGCGGCGCGGGAATCGATGGGCATGTCCCGCAGGGAGCGGTCCTGAAGAACCTGCTGGTAGAGGCGCACGGAACGATCAGGCCGGTTGTCCCTTTCGAAGAGTGCCGCGAAGCGGAGTCTCAGGCCGAGGTGGGACGCGGCATCGGTGGGAAAGCGCGAGGCGTGGTTGAACAATTGATCGAGCCGCTTCGAGTTCAGCTCGCCGCGCTCCGATAGGGCCCGGGCGAAGGACAACGCGTCCTTGAACAGACGATCCTGCAAGGTGGTGTCGATGGCCCGGTTGTCGAGATCGGACCGGCGGACCGCTTCATCGAAGGCGTTGAGAGCTTCATCAACTTCGCCGCTGCGCATGGCGACCTCGGCGAGTTCAAGGGCCGGCGTTGGATCGGATGGCGCGGCAAGCAGGCGATCCTGCAATGCCTTCCAAATGTCCGCCTTGCGGACGTAGGAGGTAAGATAGCGGGTTCCGGCCACGATGAGTTGGTCGGGGAGGGCGAGCAGGTTTCCACTTTCGCCCTCCGGTCCCCAAGGGATATCCGTTCGACGGCCAGTCGTGGTGTCAAAGGCGCAGAGGAACTTGGTGGTCGGGACCAAGGCACGGTCGCCGGCCCAGATCCCGCGACCCAGAAGTTGGGACGCGTCGGGCAGGGCAGTTCGCCAGCGGATCGAGCCGGCATTCAGATCGAAACCGATGGCCTCGCGACCGATTCCGAAAAGGGTGTCATCGTTGATGCCGAGCACGGTTTGCAGGCTGGAGAGTTCTTCGACCGCAACGGTGTGGAGAATTCGGCCGTCATCCCGGGCGAAGACGAATAGATGATTGGCGTCGAGCGGGCGGGCGACAATGCCCGAAGCCGACACAAAGACCGGATTGAATTGCCAAGGGTTGATTTCGCCGCCCCATGAACTGGCCACCCCCTCCGGTCCCAGGGGCTGCCGAGGATAAAGCCGGAGCCAGCGCACCTCTCCGGTGTGCGACTCCACGGCGGCGACCGTCCCCAGATTGGAACAGACATAGATGATGCCGCCTTCCGCGGCGGCGATCGACTTGGTGGCGAGTTGGGCGCCGAAGCTGCCCGTGGAGGCCCCGCCGAGGTGGACCTGCGATTGGAATTGCCCGGTGGCGGCGTGAAAGCGCATCAGATAACAGTCCTCGAAGCCGAAGGAGCGGCGGCGCCTCGCGGCGACGAAGAGATGATTGCCATCCACCAACGGGGCGGAATCGAAGTGCAACTCGGTGAAGCGGGTTTCAAATGAGGACTCATTGACTCGCCAGATGACGTGACCGGTAACGGCGTCGAGGCAGATGAGTTCGTGGGGTGTTCGTGCGGAGCCGTAGCTGTAATAGGGGGTGACTTGGCCGGAGAGCGATGCATACACGCGGCCGCCGGCCACGGTGACGCCGTCCCACCCCGTGGGTTGTTCCTGAACGTAGCCGGCGGGCTCGGAGGTCATCGGATCGGCGCGAAACCGCCATGAAACCTCGCCGGTGGTGCGATGCAGAGCGATGATTTCGCGATGTCGTTGGACGAAGATCAGGCCGCCGGAGGCCACGGGATGAACGACCAGCTCCCGGGCGGGGTCCGGCTCGGGGGGGCTCTCGGAATTGTCGTTGGCGATATCGGGGGTATCGACGGGGCGGTCGTTGTAGGCGGCGCGCCACTGGATTCCGAGTTCGTCCACATGAGATTGGGCGGGACGGTTACGGCCGGCGTTGCCGCCGAAGGTTGGCCAATCCTCCGCCGAAAGCGGAGCGGAAATCGCCGAAAAGTTACCTTGAACCTCGGTCAGCACCTCGCCGAGGGAGCGATCCTGGCCCATCCAGCGCATTTTGGCGGTTGTGTCCAGGGAAGCGACGATGGTTTCCGCCCGAGCGGAGTTCTTCGCCGGATCGCTGTTTTCGCCGACATCGGTGGTCGTCGGAGCTGGGGGAAGCGAGGATCGCAGAATGATCTTGCTTCCGTCGAATGACGCCCGTGCATTCATCGCCCACAGCACGGCCAGCACCGAACCGTAGGAGCGTGCGTATTCTTTGGCGTCCGGATGGCGTTCGAGAACTCGACGATAGACCTGTTCGGCGAGGTTGAGATCGCCGGCCTCGACCGCCGCCTGCCCGATCAAGTCCGCGAGTTTGGCCGCGCCCGCCGTACAAAAATAGCGCTCAAATGTTTCGATCCAGCGGGCTTGCTGGATGGAATCTCCGCCGGTGCGGGGAAGCGTCTCCACTTCGCGCTCGAACAGAGTTCGATAGGCCTCAATACCCGGCTTCGGCCAGGCGGCGATCAAGTCGTTCACGTGACGACGAAGGCCGACGTAGTGACCCTCGCCGACGCGGATCAGCTTTCCCGGTTGGCGATCGGCTGTTTGTTGCAGCAGCTCCGCCGCGTCCGACCACCGTCCGGCCCGAACCCAGGGACCGATGCGGACGATGGCATCAGCGGCCTCGAAGCTGTCGTTCAAATAAACATTGAATCGGTTTTCAATGGCTTGGGCTTCGGCGGCATCAGCGGGCGGCGGGGCTTGTTGGGCCATCGCGAGCGGGCCGAGGTTGGGGACCGGCCGATTTGATAAAAGAACGGCGATGACTGTGGCCAGCTCGAAGGCGGCCGAGCGCCGGACCGGTCGGCTGATGTTCGATTGGTTCTTACGACTTCGCATCACGGTTTTTTATCGGTCAAATAGCGGCGAAGCAGCGGCTCCAGCCGATCCCGGACGGCCGGGTCCATGTCGGCGCCGTCGGACCAGACGGCTAACTGCAATGATCGATCGCATTCGCATGATCGTGGTACGCCATCCAATTTCCTAATCGCCTCGCGGATCAATCGCACGGCGGCTTCGGTGGAGCGCTGAAGGTTCGACAGGATCTCCTTCAACAGCGCCGTCCGGGGGGCGGTTGTATCGACCGGCCGCCAACAATCATAGTCCGTGGGAAGGGCGACGAGTGCGTAACATAGCTCGGCTTCGCGGGCCAGTTTCGCTTCCGGCATGCAGGTCATTCCGATCACATCGCCGCCCCATTGGCGGTGCATGTGTGATTCGGCGCGGGTCGAAAACTGGGGGCCTTCCATACAAATGTACGTACCGGCGTGGTGGACGGTCGTGGGGAAGCCGTGGGCGGCGGCGGTCAGCACTTTTCGGAGCCAGGGACAGAAGGGATCGGCCTGCTCGACGTGGACCGCCAAGTCCTGATCGAAGAACGTGTTGTCGCGACGGAAGGTGCGGTCGATGACCTGGTCGCAAAGAACGAGGTGGCCAGGTTCGATGTCCTCGCGCAGGCTGCCGACGGCGCCGCTGGCGATCACCGCAGTGGCGCCGAGCTTCTTGAGGGCGAAGATATTGGCGCGGTACGGCACGTTGGAGGGACTGAAACGGTGGCCTTCTCCATGGCGGGCGAGGAAGATGACGTCGGCGCCTTCCCATCGGGCAAGAATGGGGTGCGTGCTTGGCTTGCCGAATGGGGTGGCGATATCGACCGTCTCGCCGTTGGTTTCGCGGCGGAGGTACTCACCGAGGCCGGTTCCCCCGATGATGCCGATTCGGTTCGTTGTCATTCCAGCGGTCGGTGCAAGATAGCCAGTCGTTCCAAACAGCCGAGCCTTGGTGTTGGATTGTAAGCTGGACGATCGTTCGGCCCAAATCATGGGTACGCGGGGTTAGTTTGCGAACGGCTCTCGAAGTGATCGGTGGATAGACAATGGATGGAGTGCGCCTCGGTCGACTCTCGACCCTGGGCGAGTCGTGCCGCCCTCTATCGGAGGCTTCAGCCGAGTGACTCGATGCATACCCAGGGCTGACGCCCTGGGCTACTAGGAAAGTTCCGCTCCCTTCGGGAGCTAGGAGGCCGCTGTTTGGAGTACATTTTGCCGTTGGGGAGGTTTCGGCAGACCTTTCCGCAGTAATGCCTCCGCGGCGGTCGCGGTGAGGGGTTTGGCAAAGTGGTAGCCTTGTCCGAAATCGCAGCCCAATGTGGTCAGCGTGGACAACTGCGCGTCATCCTCGATGCCCTCTGCGGTTACGCGTAGATTCAGATTGTGAGCGAGGGTCACGATCGCGCCGACGATGGCAATGTAGGTTCGTCCGAGCCGAACGCCGTCCACGAAGGTGCGATCGATCTTGAGCACGTCGAGGGGGAAATCTTTCAGGCAACTGAGGGAGGACAAGCCGGTGCCGAAATCATCCAAGTGCAGTTGAACGCCCAAATCGTGAATGCGCCGCAGAGTGGCCCCGATTGCCTCCGGGGTCATCACGACGACCGATTCGGTGATTTCCAGCCGGAGCTTGTCCGGGCTGAGGGCGAATTCCTGCAACGATTGCTCGATCTGTCCAATGAAGCCCGGGTCTTGAAGCTGGCGTTTGGATACGTTGACGTTCATGCCGATGGCATCCTCAACCCGCTGCTTTCGGTTCCACGACTGCATGAAGAGACACGATTCTCGGAGGATCCACGCCCCGAGCGGCACGATCAGCCCCGTCTCTTCCGCGACGGGAATGAAATCCACCGGCGGGATATTGCCCTTCTCGGGGTGGGACCAGCGGGCCAGAGCTTCGAACGCCACGATGCGCCCCGTGGCCAACTCGATGATCGGCTGATACATCACCTCCAGTTGGTTGCTTTCGATCGCCTTCCGCAGGTTGTTTTCCAGCTGAAGCCGCTGGCGGACGGTGGCGTGCATCCTTTCGTCGAAGACGGCGTATTGGCCCTTGCCGGCGACCTTGGCCCGGTACATGGCGGTGTCGGCGTCGCGCAGGAGATCTTCGATCCGGTCGTAATTGCTGTGATTGAGGGCGATACCGATGCTGATTCCGACTGAGATTTCATGCCCGCGGATCAGGAACGGCTGCGACAGCTCCTTTTGAAGCCGGTCGGCGACGAGTTCGGCGTTCTCGGCGGCGCGGATACCATCGAGTAGAACAACGAACTCGTCGCCTCCCAATCGGGCGGTCAGATGATCTGAAACCCAGCTGACGCAATCGGTGCTTCGTAGAAACCCGGCGATGCGCTGTCCGGTCTGGACGATCATCTCATCGCCGGCGTTGTGCCCGAGGCTATCGTTGATCAACTTGAAATTGTCAAGGTCGATGAAGAGAACGGCGTAGATGTAATCCGGATGGCGCTTGGCCCAATTCAGACAATGGTCGAGCCGATCGCGAAGCAGCGCCCGGTTCGGGAGCCCGGTCAGTGCGTCATGCAACGCGGACTGACGCAGTTGCTGCTCCACGCGCTCCCGGACGAGGATCTCCTCCCGCAATTTGTCGTTGGCGTCCTGAAGGGCCAAGGTGCGTCCCTGCACGCGGACATCCAACTGGCTTCGCGAGACGCGCAGCTCCGCTTCCGTTGCAAGGCAGGTTTGCGCTTGTTCGTGAAAGGTGCGGGCTAGATGGGCAAACTCATCCCTCCCGTCCAGAGGCGCTTCCTCGGTCTTGATACCCTCCTTGATCGCCGCCACGTAAGCCATGAGCTTTCGCAATCGAAGCACGAAAAAGAGGGCGGTTAAGAACGCGCCGACCGCGCCGACCACGACCCACACCAGAATGCCGCGCAGGGCGTTCAGACTGCGGGGGATTATCGAAGTCCAACCAGGGGCGGGGGCACTGGGGTCAGCTAGCGAGACGGTGTCGTCCGATCGCGGTGGTGTATCCCCTGGTTGAGTGCCGTCTGATAAGTCGGATGCGGCGGCGAAGCTGTTGTCCGGTGGAGTCTGGCCACGTAAGGTGAGATAGCGCAAGGCCAGCACTGCCAGGCCCAAAAACGCGACCAGACCGATGATTCGGACGGCGCTGTTTCGTTTGCCGTCGCGCACGCTGGCTTCCCTCCATTGCCAAGCCGGTAAGCCTTTCGGCCCGGCTGTGTCCACCATTCAAATCTAGATGAGTCCGTGAATAACGCCGCTTGACCGGCGGCAAGGCGATCACATGTCTGTCGTTGCTCCCCTATGCCAACTATCGAATTCTTCACCACTGCGGTGCAGTGACGCGGATGCCAAACTGGTAATCAAGACGTAGGAATCGAAATGGCATATATTTTTATGGGGGCCAAGCCGGATGGTTATGGGCGGCGGATCCCGTATCGCCAGCAGCCATGGAGGCTGGTAGTGTCCTAATTCGGAGTTGAATAGACGAATAAACTACTTCGTGCCCGTTCACGTCGTTGCCGAGAAAAGCCACAATCCCGTTTAGCGTAGGCGTCTTCCTCCGCCCCTGCCGGGGCGGGCGAAAATGAGGATCCGGCTACCACGGGTGCGCTTGCCCGCCTAGCGGCGGGCGGCACTTCACCCGTGGCTACAGCCCTTCGCTCCTTCAGAGCGATGGCTGCCGGATCAGCGTACGCTAAACAGGTACTCGTCGGGCCAACTAGCTGGACGCTATCGCCGGCTCAGGCTCGTCAGGCGGCCAAGCAAACCCGGCAGCAATGCCACGACGTGATCGACCTCCATGAGGGTGTTGAAGCGCGAGAAGCTGAACCGGATCGCCCCGTGAGCCATCCGCTCCTCGATACCCATCGCTTTGAGGACGTGGGAGGGCTCCAATGAGCCGCTGCTGCACGCGGCGCCGCTCGACGCGCAGATCCCCGACTCGCTCAAGAGCATGAGGATGGCCTCGGCTTCGAGGTCTTCAAATGAAATGTTGGACGTATTATGGATTCGCGGGGCTTCGGCGCTGTTGATCGCCGCGAAGGGGATGCCCGCGAGGACGCCCCGTTCAAAACGATCACGCAGTGCTCCGACTTCCGCCGCGACATGGCTGCAATCTCGCTGGGCGATGGCGGCGGCGATGCCCATTCCCACAATGCCGGCGACGTTCTCCGTGCCGCCTCGTAATTCACGTTCCTGTCCGCCGCCGACGATCAAAGGATCGATCCTTGTGCGCCGGCGAACGTACAGCGCGCCGACGCCTTTGGGTCCGTGGAATTTGTGGGCGGCGGTGCTCACGAGATGGACGGGCCAATCCGCGACGGACATGGGCACCTTTCCCGCGGCCTGAACCGCGTCGACGTGGACGGTTATGCCTCGATCAGCGGCGGTGGCGGCGAGGCGCGGCACGTCGAACATGACACCGGTCTCGTTGTTCGCGTACATGATCGACAGCAGGGTGGTGCGATCGGTCAGCTTCGCGGCCAGCTCCGCCTCATCGAGGCGGCCGGCGTGATCGACGCCGATGAAGTCAACGGAATAGCCCTGGGCTCGAAGGTCTTCCATCACTCGCAGGACGGCGGAATGTTCGACGGCGGTGGTGACCACGTGCTGTCGATCGGGGTGAGCGCCTACCGCTCCGCGGATGGCGAGGTTGATGCTCTCCGTGCCGCCGCTCGTGAATATGATTTCCTTGGGGCTCGCTCCAATCAGCGACGCGACCTGGGCACGGGCGCATTCGACCTCATGGCGCACGGACTGGCCGAATTGATGAACGCTCGATGGATTCGCGTATTGATCGCGCAGGCATCGGGCCATTGCTTCGACGACCTCCGGGAGGGGCTGCGTAGTCGCGTTGTTATCGAAGTAGATCATGCGTTGTACGGGTCAAGTTTGGACCGGACCGCCTGTGTCGCCAAGCGGCCTGCGCGTTTCCCGTAGCAAGTAGCCCGCTTCCTTACGGGCGCGGTACTGATCGGATTGCATCCGTCATTCTGAATACTTCCATCCATTCCGCCGGGCTGAAGGCTTCGGGGCGGCGCGTGGCGTCCCATCGCTCGCACACTCGCTCGCGGGCTTCGTTGGATACGATGTACCCCAGCGCTGAGCGGAGGGTCTTTCGCCGGTGCTCGAACACGCCGCGAACCACGGAGACGAAGCGGTGCAATTCGTCGCGATCGGCGAAGGGGAAGGGCCCGACGTCGATCCGCATCATGACCGAATCAACCTCCGGTCTCGGCCAGAACACGTGCGGCGGCAGATGCGTGATCGTCTCCACGGTGGCCAGCGTTTGGGCGACGATGCTCAACGGTCCATAGGCTTTGACGCTGGGGCGGGCCGCGATGCGCTCTCCGACCTCCTGTTGCACGGTGAACACGAAGCGCCGGACTTGCGGATAGTCGATCAGCAAGTTCATCAGCAGCGGAGTGGCCACGTGGTACGGCAGGTTGGCGACGAGCTTGACGACTGCGCCGGGCGGACCATTGAACCCGGCGATCGCCTCGACTACCTCAGGCGCCAGACGGTGCTTACGTTCGAGCACGTCCACGTTGAGGATTGTGATACCAGGGAAATCGGCGAATCGGTCCCGCAGCAATGCGAACAGGTCGCGGTCCAATTCAATGGCCAGCATCCGATCCACGAGAGGAATCAGCAGATCGGTCAGGCCACCGGTGCCCGCGCCCACCTCAATCACAAAATCGTTGGGGTGGAGTTCGGCGACCTGAACGAGCCGGCGCATGAGGTTGCCGTCCACGAGAAAGTGCTGTCCGAGGCTTTTGCGTGGCTTCAGACCAGCGGTGTTGAGAATGCTTTCGATCTCGCGCTTGGTTTGGACGTGGGCAACGGGTCCGCCGCCCGCGCCGGTGACGATATCTTGGCGATCCGCGTTCATGCACGATAGTATAGCGCGCCCTAATAGGAGTTCGCCATGCGTTCGTACGAAGTGTTGCGGAAGGCGTCGGACCCGATCGGTGTCAAGGCGTTGGCGGCGACGCTTAAGTTGTCGCCCGCTTTGGTCTACAAATGGTGCCAGGAATGGGACCCCGAAGACCCGGATGCCAGCGGGGCGCGCAACCCCCTGGATCGCGTGGCGGACATCGTTCGAGTCACCGGTGACATTGACGTGGTGAATTGGATCTGTCACCAGGCGGGCGGGTTCTTCGTGGCCAACCCGACCCCGCCGCAGACCGATTCAGGCACGACCCTGGTGGTCAACACCCAGCGCCTGGTCAAGGAATTCAGCGAGCTATTGGTGGCGGTGACCAACTCCATCGCCGACGACGGGCAGATCGAACAACACGAAGCGGTCCGAATCCGCGACGAGTGGGAGTTTTTCAAGAGCACGGTGGAGGCGTTCGTGATCGCCGCTGAAAAGGGGATGTTCCACTCGCCGCGGGGATCGGTACCGCGACGGTGAGGCGGCGGCCTTACTGTGGGGCACTGGGCTTCGTCATCATTCGATGATTCGTTCGGCGACGAAATTGAATGACTGGTCTTCGCCTTCCGTCGGGACCCCCGGCACGCTCACCTCGATGTCGTAACCGAAGGAAAACGTTCCGGTCATCACGTTGGGATCGTCCGGATCAAACATGCCGACGGCCGCGGCCTCGCCGCTGGCCACCTTGAAGCCCGCCGCGAACGCCGACATCCGCCCCTCAAACGCGAAACCGGAGGCGTCGCTGGTTTGCGCGCCGTAGGTGACGGCTGAATAGCTCAAGCCCTTTTGGGTCGTGTTGTGCCGCTCGCCATCAAAGAGAATTGAGGAGCCGAAGACTTCAGAGGCCAGGGTGTTCTCGTAGAAGGCCTCCAGGTTGCCCTGCTCACCGAACGCGATAATCACAAACGGGACTCCCTGAGCGGCCTCGGAGGTGACCAGGAGTTGCCATGTGGTATTGGCTAGGGTCGCCACTCCGCTGCCGAGCGTCGCCTGGGTCGTGGTCCCGTCCGGTAGTTCGATCGTAACGGCGTCCGGGAGACTTCCTCCAGCCGAGCCGCAACCGATGGCGCCGAGCAATGCCAGAGTGAACGAACCCGAAACGAACGACACGCGCGCAACCTGACCACGACGCATGGGCGTACTCCTTCTTGTTTGCGGCGATCAATGGATGGGACCCGATTGGCGCGGGTCTTTGGACCGCGCCTGGCGTCGGGCGTTCCCGATCTCAGTGGGAATCGAGAACCGATCCCCTACGTACGTGATGTCGGCCAGTCGAAGGAGCGGCTTGGATAAGCGCGGCCGATGGGGTTCGAACGCGGACGTTGTCGGGCGACGGTTTTCATTGGATGTATTCTTATGAGACAGGCGTGATTAGGGGACGCGCGAATGGTGAGTGAGATGAGCATGTTTTGGGATGTCGCGAATCCGCGCGCACACGGGTGAGCCGCAACCCGGTTGAGGTAGGGCTTCAAGGTAGAGCCGTGCAGCCTCGGCGATGTTCCCATTGCTTCGTCCAAAGTCAATCCGTAGGGGCGGCACCCATTCAAGGAAGGGATCGACACGACGTAGGCGCCGTACTTGTCCTGCTCTTGCCCATCCTTCTGAATCATGCGCGGCGTGGCGGTAGAAACCATGGTAAAGGGGGGGACGATCGACGAATTGCATTGCGTGCCGAGCCGCGTGCCCACTGGCTGCACTCCTTGACGCGGAAACGAACTTGTGAATAATCCGCCCGTTGCACGTGTAAGCCGTTTTTCGGCTGCGTCGCCTTCGAGTCGGAAATGACGGACCGTAGTCAACGGCCTAGTCGGTTGATTCCGGCCATGGGTGGAATTCGGCAATTCGTTGTTGCCGGTGGGGCCGCGCGAGCAAGAAAAGCGGAAACAATCAGATAAGGAGACGATCGATGAAGAGCAATCTGCGTGGACTATGCGCCTTCGGTTGGGCTGTGGCGTTGATCGGGCTGGCGGGATGTGCCAGTACCGAAAAAAACAAAAGGGCCCAAGTCACCATGGAACAGGTCGCCGTGGTGACCGTCGAGTCCATGGACGTGCCCAGCCGCCTGGTCACGGTACGTGACACGTCGGGCAACAGGACCACGTATTACGTGTCTCAATCCGTTCGAGACTTCCCGCAGGCCAAGGTAGGCGACCAGGTACGGATCCGTTACGAGGAGTCGATGGCCCTGCAGATGAAGAAACCAAGCGATGGCGCCGCGGAAGTCGGGATGAAGTCCGAAACCACCAAGGCGCAACCGAGCGGCACGCATCGAGGCGGCACTCGAACCGAGACGACGGCCACCGTGAAAATCGAAAAGGTGGATAAGGACGCCAACACGGTCACGTTCACCGGACCGCGTGGAAGGCGTACGGTCCTGGTGACCAACCCGACCATGCAGGAGTTCACCGACAAGCTCAAGCCTGGCGATATGGTGGAGGTGACGTACGTCGAAGCGCTCGCATTGTCGTTGGAACCGATTTAGCGCTGACACCCCGCTCTGGGGTTGATTACACGGCGATCAAGTAGGTGTATCGCTGAGGCACCTCTTATCGCGCTCGTAGGCACAAGAACGGGGTGGCCATGGCCACCCCGTTTTCGTGTGACTATGCCGGTAGCCTCCACGCTCGGAGGTGAATCAGGTCACTCACGGAGGGTCTCCGTCGTGGGGCGGTGATTCGGTACATCACCTGTACGCGATCCTCGATCTTTGCGTGTCGCAGTCCGGCGAGCAGCGGCCCACCGTGCACGTCAAACTTCGTTCGCTCAAAAACAGCCGCATCAAGATCAAGACCGACGCGCGGGATTACCAGGGCAAGGAGCATTGACCCGTCGGTCGTGATCCCGACTCCCGCCGCATGGCCCCGCTACGGTTGCGTTGCAGGCACGGGTGGCGGAAACGATGGGTTGGGCGCGTTGTTCGTGGTCAGGCGATTGGCGGGGCGGAGGGAGCGGTGGACGACGGTGGTGGCGTCTTTGGCGGCGCGGGAGAGGGGCGCGGGGGCGGCGAAGAGGGCGAGCATGGCGAGGGCGCACATGGCCAGTGCCCAGCGGATGGGCGGGCCGCCGATGCGCTGAAGGTTGTCTGAGGGGGTGCCGACGTAGGCGGCGGAGACGATGCGAAGGTAGTAGGCGGCGCCGATGGCGGTGTTCACGACCGCGATGATGGCGAGGGCAATGAGCGGACTGCGGAATGGATGGCCGACACCGATGGTGAACGCGCCGCTGAAGACATAGACCTTGCCGATGAGGCCGGCGGTGGGGGGGAAGCCCATGAGGCTGAAGATGCAGATGGCCAGACCCAAGGCGGCGGCGGGAGCGCGGGTGGCCATGCCGGCGAGATCGTCCAGGGTTTCCACATCGCGTCCACGGGTTTGGTAGGCGCCGAGGAAGGCGAACGCGCCCAGGTTCATGACGCCATATACGGCCATGTAGAAGAGAAGGGCGGCGAGGCCGTCGCGCATGGGTCCGTGCCCGTCGACGGGGCCGACGAGAAGGGCGACGAGCATGTAGCCGGTGTGGGCGATGCTGGAGTAGGCGAGCGTGCGTTTCGCGTTGCGTTGGACGAGAGCGAGGGTGTTGCCGACGGTCATCGAAGCGGCGGCCACGATCCAGACGACCCAGACGACTTCGCTGGGCAGGGCCCAGTTGAAGGCGGCGAAGACTTTGATGAGGGCGACGAAGCCGGCGAGCTTGGGGACGAAACCGAGCATGCCGGTGACGGGTGAGGCGGCGCCTTCATATACATCGGCGGCGTACACATGGAACGGAACGGCGGCGATTTTGAAGAGCAGGCCGCTGAAAACGAGAAGCAGGCCGATGAGGGCGGCGGGGGACGCGGCGGGTTCGCCGGCGAGGGTTGAAAGGGGGCTGCCGGTGCCAAGGGTGTACATGGTGGTCGTGCCCGCGGCGCCGTAGAGGAAGGACAGGCCATAGGCAAGGATGGCGGCTGACAAAGCTCCGAGGAAGAAGTATTTGACGGACGATTCGGACGAGCGGCGGTCCTCGCGGCTCAGGGCGACGAGGACGTAGGTCGGGATGCTCACGAGTTCGATGGCGAAGAAGAAGACGATCCAATCGTTGGCGGACGCGGTGAGGAGGATGCCGAGAAGCGAGAGGAGGATCATGGCCATGTACTCGCCGCGCTCGCGATCGATGGCTTGGTTCCAATTGGCCAAAACGATGAGCAGGCCCACGGATAGAGTGATGACGCGAGTGTAGAAGGTGAGTGAAGTCAGCCAGAGGCCGGGGCAAACTGCGGGATCGATGGGGGCATCTTGTTTCAGGGTGACGACGAGGGCGACGGCGACGGCCAGCAAGCTGGTGATCGAGACGAATGTTGTGGCCGTAGAGGAACGAATGATGCCGAGCATCAATACGATGCATGAGGCGACGAGGAGAATGAACTCCGGGGCGAGGGCGTTGGCAATGGATGAAAGGGTCATGGGATGAGGGGCTCCGCCGAGGAGGCACGAAGGCACGGAGGCATAAGAGAGGGGCATGGCCACGCAAGAGTGGACCATGCCATGCAACCGGGCCGCAACCCCGATGGGGTTGGATTGTCTGACGGCGCGTTTTCCCAGGGTAGCCGCTTCGCGGCAACCCTGGGCTTTAGGACGATGCCCCGTTGGGGCATTTGGATGGGGCGATGGGTCTCGAGTGGCAGAAGGGCGGGGACTGGAAGGACGTGCTCGCGGGCGGCGACTTCGAACTTTTCGAGGACGGGTTTGGGATAGACGCCCAGAACAATGCAGCTCAGTGCGATGGGGACCAGAATTCCGATCTCGCGCACGTTGAGGTCGCGTGAGAGGCCATGTGATGTATCCGGGGTGTGCGGCGGCTCCTTTAATGGGCCGAACAGGACTCGCTGGCACATCCAGAGCATGTAGACGGCCCCGAGGATGATTCCGGTGGCGGCGGCGATGACGTATCCGTAGCCGAGCGGTCCCGGTGGCCGACCGTCGGCGATACCGGGGGACGTGGCCGTGCCGAGAAGAACGAGGAACTCGCCGACGAAGCCGTTGAGCCCGGGCAGGCCGATGCTGCTGAGGGTGAAGAAAACGAGGAAAAAGGCGAGCCAGGGCATTTGCTTGGCGAGGCCGCCGATCTCGTTGATGTCGCGGGTGTGGTAGCGCTCGTACAGGTAGCCGACGATGAGAAAGAGGGCGCCGGTGGAGAGGCCATGATTGACCATGTAAAGCACACCGCCACTGACCCCCGCGACTTTTAGGCTGAAGAGGCCCAACATGCAGAAGCCGAGATGCGAGACGGATGAATACGCGACGAGCTTTTTGACGTCGGATTGGACCCAAGCGGCGAGGGCGGCGTAGATGATCCCGATGATGGCCAGGACCGCGATGGCGGGGGCGAGGTCGAAGGCGGCATCGGGAAGCATGGGGATGCTGATTCGGCAGAAGCCGTACGTTCCGAGCTTGAGCAGGACACCGGCGAGGATGACGCTGCCGGCGGTGGGGGCTTCGGTGTGGGCGAGGGGGAGCCATGTGTGAACGGGGAACAAAGGAACTTTGATGGCGAAGCCGGCGGCGAAGGCCAGGAACAGCCACCACTGGACATTCAAGTCGATGAGGCCGCTCTGGCCAAGATCGATCAGCTTGATGAGATCAAAGGTGAGAAAGCCGAGGCGGGTGTATGAGTAGTAGCCGAGGTAGACGATGCCCGCGAAGGTAAGGACGCTGCCGGTCAGAGTGTAGAGGAAGAATTTGTTGGCGGCGCGGCGGCGGTCGGTGCCTCCCCAGATGGCGATCAGGAAATAGAGCGGGACGAGGGTGAACTCGAAGAATACGTAAAAGAGCAGCACGTCGATAGCGCAGAAGACGCCCATCAGTCCGGCCTGGAGCAAGAGAAGAAGGCAGTAGTATTCGCGGACTCGGGTGCGGACAGCGGTGAAGCTGGACCAGACAGCAAGGGGCATGAGGAGGGCGGTGAGAGCGAGGAGCCAGATGCTGATGCCGTCGACGCCGACGCGATAGCCGATGTCAATGGCCGACTCTCGGCCGTTGGGGGTGGTGATGAATTCGTCGGAGACGATCCAGGGGAAGTTCTGGGTGAGGTGGTACGCCGCGGGATTGTCTTCGGTTTTGTCGGCGGCGTCGTAAAACTTGACGACCGCGAACGCGGTCAGGCCGAGGGTGATCAGCGTATACCATAGGGCGCTTCGGCGCACGGAGACGTCGTTGCCATAGGGCGGCAGGAGCAGGAGCAGCACGCCGACGATCGGGGCAACGATGATGACGCTTAGAATCCAGCTTTGCATACGCTACTTAGTGCTACCAGAAAACCCATAAGAGAATGACGGCCAGTCCCGCGACCATGCTGAGGGCGTAGCCCTGCAGGAGGCCGGACTGGACAAAGCGAAGCGCATATCCCAGCCCGCGGGGAACGGCGGTGACGATCCAAACCAATCCATCAATGAAATAATCGTCGAGACCGACGCAGACACGGCCGGATTGCCGTAGAGGATCGACGATGCCCGCCTGATATGCCTCGTCCACGTAATACTTTTTCCAAAGGACGCGATGGGCCGCGGGCCAGGTGGCCTTGGCGAGGCCCGCGAGCCAGGGTTGGGCAACGTAGATCAGATAGGCGGCGAGGATTCCGAGGATTGCGAGCGTGCCGGAGATCAACATCAGACCGTAATCCGCCCAGAACGATGCGTGGGCAGCTTCGGCGGCGTGACTTGCGGCGTGGTGCGGGTTGCGCGAGGCGAAGGTGTTAGCGAAAACCGGTTCAAGGAAATGATGGAATGCCTTGTGTGTGACGCCGGTCCCGAAATAGCCCGCGCCAATGGCCCCGATGCTCAGGATGAACAATGGGACGAGCATCCAAGAGCCGGATTCGTGAGGGTGAACGCCTTCGGGGACGCGCTGGGGACCGAAGAACGCGAGGAAGACCATGCGAAACGTGTAGAACGCAGTGAGCAACGCAGTTAGCAGGCCCATGCCGCCAAGGATCGGATGAGCGGCGAGCGCGTGGTGAATGATCTCGTCCTTGGAGAAGAAGCCGCTGAGCATCGGAAAGCCGGCGAGGGCGAGCGAGCCGATCACAAAGGTGAGAAAGGTCGCGGGGAGGAGGCGACGCAGGCCGCTGAAATGGCGGACGTCGATGATGCCGCCCATCGCGTGCATCACACTGCCGGCGCCGAGAAACAAAAGGGCCTTGAAGAACGCGTGAGTGAAGAGGTGGAATACCGCGGAGTCCGCGGCGTAGACGCCGGCGCCTAGCACCATGTAGCCGAGCTGGCTGATGGTTGAGTAGGCGAGAATGCGCTTCATGTCGGTTTGAACGAGGGCGATCGTGGCCGCGAAAAGAGCGGTGAGCGCCCCGACGGCGGCGACGACGTTCATGGCCACGGGTGAGACGGCAAAGATCGCGCCGCAACGGGCGATCATGTAGATGCCGGCGGTGACCATGGTGGCAGCGTGTATGAGAGCCGAAACGGGCGACGGGCCTTCCATGGCGTCGGGGAGCCAGACGTGCAGAGGCAGTTGGGCGCTCTTGCCACAGGCGCCGCAGAAGAGAAGCAAGGCGATTGCGGTGATACGCTCAGAGGAAAGAGCTTCGCCGGTTGCGGTAATGCCACGAGCGGCCATGTCGAAGACAGGACCGTATTCAAGCGAGCCGAAGGTCACATAGATGAGGAAAATGCCGAGTCCGAAGCCGAAGTCTCCGACGCGATTGACGAGGAAGGCCTTTTTGGCGGCGGCCGAGGCGGCGGGTTTGCCATAGTAGAAGCCGATCAGGAGATAGCTGCACAAACCGACCGCTTCCCATCCCAGATAAAGCAGAATGAAGTTGCCGCCGAGGACGAGCGCGCACATCGAGAAGACGAACAGGCCGAGGTAGGCGAAGAAGCGTTCGTAGCCGGGTTCCGGGTGATCGTGGTGGCGCATGTAATCGCGCGAGTAGATGACCACGAGCAGGGCGATGCCGGTGACGACCAGAAGCATAATCGAAGTGAGGGGATCGACGAGGAATTCGACGGCGATGTCGGCGCCGGAGGCGGATGAAATCCATTCGTAGATCGGCACTTGGGCCGATCGCGCGGTCACCGGGGCCGTTCGGACGGTCTGAAAGAGCATGATGGACGCGACGAAGGCGGCCGCGACTCCCAGAATGGTGGCCCAGTGGGTGCGGCCACGGAGGATCTTGGGCCCAAGGGCGCCGGCCAGCACCGCGCCGGCGAGCGGGGCCAGGAGAATCGTGATGCCGAGGTATTTGATGGTGTCCAGTGGCATGTTCATTCGCGCGGCTAACCGCGCATGGAGGACCAGTCTTCCGCGTCGAGGGTTTGTTTTTGACGGTACAGGAGCATGACCATGCCCAAGGCCAGGCCGGCTTCGACGGCGGCGATGACCAAGAGGAACAAGGCGAAGGCCTGTCCGTCCAGATGACGATGGTATCGAGCGAAGGCGACGGCGTTAATGACGACGCCTTGGAACATGACTTCAGTCGAAAGAAAGATGACGATCAGGTTGCGGCGTGAGAGGAAGCCGATCAGCCCCAGGCCGAAGAGGACGGCGCCAAGAAGGATATGTTCCGACACGCCGATCATCAGAAGGGTTGCACCTCGCGGCCGATTTGGCCCAATGGTCTCGCCGACATGGGCGGCACGTCGGATCGGACCTTGCGCCGCGAAAGAGCGATGGCGCCGACGAGTGAGATTAGCAAGAGAACGCCGGCCATCTGAATGGCGACGATATACCGGCTCATGAGGGTGGCGCCGACCGCGGCGGTATTGCCGAATGTCGCGGGCGGCCCATCGAGCTGAGCTGGACCGGCGGCGACTGATGAAGAAACCGGCACGCCCTTCGGACTCGCGGCGGGTGGAAGGACTGCCGCCCGCGTCGTTATGGTTGCCATCAGAAGGAAGCAGATCAGAACGGTCCAAAGCGGTTCGCGGGCCCGACGATCGTATACGGCTGAGCCGCCCTGGTGGGCGAGCATGATGACGAACAGGTAGGTGACCAGAATGGCGCCGGCGTAGATGATGATGAGGGCGACGGCAAGGAATTCAGCGTGTTGTAAAACCAGAAGGGCGGCGACGGCGATCACCGTGAGCACGAAGTAGAGAGCGCTGTAGACCGGGCGGGGGTGCGAAATCACGCGGGCGGCGGAGGCGATGGCCAGAGCCGCGAAGAGGTAGAAGTAGACGGTGGTGTCGGCGGTGGCGACACGAGTGGCCAGGACGACGAGTAGGAGGGCCAGGGCGGCCAACCCGGCAACCGCGCCGACGAGGGGGCGCGAGCGCTGCGGTTGGGGCAGCAAGAGAAACATGGCGATCGCGCCAAGGGCGAAGACGCCGTAGAGGGCGTAGGCGGTGGAGCCGGTCACTCGCGCGGGCCTCCGTCGTGGGCGTCGGGCGATGGTGGGGGCCGATCCCCGGTTTGGGGGTAGCCGGTGATGCGGGGGTTTTTGCGGCGCTTGGTGTCCTTGGTGGCGTCGTAGATGGCGAGGAGCTCCTCCTTGTCGAGGATCATCTCTTCGCGGGTACGGCCGACGAGATCGTACTGGTAGGTGAGTTCAATGGCGTCCACGGGGCAGGCTTCCTCGCACATGCCGCAGTAGATGCATCGCAATTCGTCGATGTCGAATTTGACGGGATACTTTTCGCGGTCTGGCCAGGGGGACTCGCCAGCCTCGATGTGGATGCAATGGGCGGGGCAGGCGGTGGAACACATGTAGCAGGCGACGCAGGCGACGTGGCCGTTCTGGTCACGGTTGAGACGGTGGACGCCGCGATAGTTTTCGACGCGAATCTGCCGCTGTTCTTCGGGATATTGAACGGTCATCGGCTTGCCGAGGAGGGTCTTGGTCATGTGGCGAAGAGTGGTCTTCATCCCATCCAGGATTTGGGGGATGTAGAGACGTTCGGCAGCGCTGAGCTCCGGCTCGTCGATCTCGAGAATGTCCTCGTCGCGAATCATGCGGTCATGCCAAGTTCGAGGTTCGGTTTCGGGCCGGAGATCGGCGCATCATCAATCACCGGCATCGCCGCCTGGCGTCCGGTGATCCGGGGACGGGCGACGGCAAGCCATAACATTGTGCCGATCAAGATGGCCGCGTTTCCGCCCAGCGCCCAAAGCGGCGAACGATGGCGTTCCGTATACAACAAGCCGGTTGCAAGCACAAACAGGGCGAGCGACATGGGGACGAGGCCCTTCCAGGCGACGCGCATCAACTGGTCGAATCGAAAGCGGGGGACGGTCCAGCGAATCCACATCATGAGGAAGATGAAGAAAACGATCTTGAGCCAGAGGACGGTGATTTTGCACACCACGGCGAAGAGTCCGGTGGCCTCGGGCTGGGTCCAGGGAAGCCAGGGGAGGTGCCATCCGCCGAGAAAGAGGACGGAGATGAAGGCGCTGGAGGTGATCATGTGGGAGTATTCGGCGAGGAAAAACATGCCGAACTTAAGGGCGCTGTATTCGGTGTGGTAGCCGCCGACGAGTTCCTGCTCGGCCTCGGCGAGGTCGAAGGGGGCGCGATTGGCCTCGGCGAGGGCGGTGGCGAAGAGGATCAAGAAGGCGAGGGGATGGAGGAAGAGATTCCACTTGGGGATCACGCTGTTCCAGTGTTCGGTTTGTTGCAGAGTGATTTCTTCAAGGCGCAGGGTGCCCATGGTCAGGACCACGACGAGGATGCAGACGCCCATCGGGATCTCGTAGCTGAGCATCTGGGCGGCGGCGCGAATCCCGCCGTAAAATGAGTATTTGTTGTTGCTGGCCCAAGCGCCGAGGATGACGCCGTACACGCTCATGGACGTGACGCCGAGAATGTAGAGCAGGCCGATGTCGGGATTGGCCACTTGAATGTTGACCAGACGCTCGCCGATCTTCCATTGTCCGCCCCAGGGGATGGCCACGAAGCCGATGGAGGCGACGATGAAGATGATGCCGGGTGCGGCGACGAAGAGCATCTTGTCGACATGACGCGGGATAACGTCTTCCTTGAAGACGAATTTGAGGCCGTCGGCGATGGGTTGGAAAAGGCCCCAGGGTCCGACGCGGTTCGGGCCGCAGCGGTCCTGAATCCAGGCGGAGATTTTTCGCTCGAAGTAGATGCAATAGGCCACGACGCCCTGCATGAGGCCGATGATGAGAAGGGCCAGGAGGAGGCTGATGGCGAGTTGGGATGTCAGAAAGTCAGGCATTGGCCTTCAGAGTTCAGGGTAAGAGGTCGGCGACTCGAATCGCTGAGCCGGGTTTGGCTAGGGGCGCGACGGCTTCGTGTGCGGTGAGGGTCTTGACATCGGTGTAACGCCACCCGAATGGCGTATCGGCGTCGATGTTAGGCCCACGATGGACGAGCAATTGGCGCTCTCCGAGGTCCAACACCCAATAATCGTCGATCCCGCCGGATGCATAAAGGCTGGCTTTGCGGCGAACATCGAAAGTCAGAGTTGCGTCGCTAACCTCCACCACCACGAGCGCCCCGCGAGGCTGTTCCGCCCATTCACGGGGCGAACCAAAAACGACCGCCAAATCCGGTTCGGGCTCGGAATCATCTAAGAGCGCAAGTGGCATCTGGACGCGAACCCAATGATTAGCACCAAAGGCGGTGCGTAGCGCTTCTTCGATGAGCCCAACCGCAACGCAATGTCTATTCCCTTGCGGTGTCATCTCTACGATTTCTCCGCCGATCAACTGAACGCGGACATCTTGAAGTAGGCCGGTTTCGGCGAGTTGGTGATATTCCTCGCGAGTCCAGCGTTTGAGGCGTGGCCACTCTCCGCTATCTCTGAGTTTAGCGATCATGCTCGAGCCCCGTGTGCGTAGTTTTTTTGCTCCCAGGTACCAACTTCGTGTCACTTTCGATTCAACAAGCGCTCAACGATTGATAAAGTGCCGGGGCGGGGTTGGGCCCAAAGCCACGACAAATCGAGCCAAAACCCCTTGATGGCCAGGCTGCGAAAAACGGTGCCGTCCAGATGCACCTCTTCAAACCTTTCGCTTGCCTCATTTCGCGCCAGAAACGTCGCCCGCGATTCATCAGGGTCCAGAATCCAATATTCCTTGACGCCCACCTCCTCGTACCGGATTCGCTTGTCTTCGTAATCGCGGTCGACACTATCGGGCGAAACCACCTCGACGGCCACATCGGGCGGACCATTGATGTAGCTGCCGGTGGGCAGCTTGACCCTATCGCCTAGCATGATTCCCAAATCGGGCTCGGGGGCGGTCATATCGCTTAATCGGAACGCCACTTTGTTCACAGTAAGGCGACCGAGGCGTCGTTCCTCAAGGTATTGGCCTAGAACCGTGCCGAGCCACCAAATGATTTCGTTGTGGTCCACGCTTTCGGGAGACGCCATGTAGATGACTCCATCGATAAGGTCAGCCTTCTGGTCTTCCGAGATCAGGTCAAGAAAGTCCTGAAAGCGATGCGGACCGGTTCGCAGTTTTCTGACCATGACGAGTCCCCTCAGTTCCGAGTTCCACTCCAGCCATCTTGCAGCGACCTCAATGGGCGTGCGCCGGGATGGGCGGCGGCACGTGTACTTTCCCAAAAGCCGGAATCTCCCGGGCCATCATCTCACGAACGTGTTCCGCACGATATAAACCGGTGAACCCGGCGATTTCATATAGGTACTGACCGTCCCGCTGGGCGCCGTCCGGCGGATCGACGGCCCGCTCAAAGGGCTGAACCAGTCCCTTCGCGTTCACAAAGCTGCCTTCGCGCTCGGCCCAGACACAGGCGGGCAGGACCAAGGCCGCCCCGGCCATGAGGTCGTTCTCGAAGAGGTCCTGCACGACGAGAAGACGAAATTGCGCCGCGATTTTGGCGGTTTCCGCTTCGACCCAGGGTTTGGGGTAACCGCCGGCGATCCAACCGGCAGTGAAGGCGCCCTTACCTGCTTGCTCGACGAACTCCTTGAAGGAGGGAGTTTTGCCGCCCGCGGCGGCGATGAGCATCTCCACGCCGCGGCGGTTGGGGCATTTTTCCTTGAGGATCGTGAATTTGACACCGGTTCCGTTCGACCCGACCGGGAACTTCTGATCGTCACCCTCGGTCGGCACCGGTCCCATGACCAGCGTACTCTCGGGGGCTATTCCTCGGATGAAGCGGATCAGCAGCCAAGCTTCTTCACAGGTCAGAAACGGAGACAACATCAGGACAACTTTTGAGGAACCTTGTTCGCGGACGTGCTCGTCGAACCTAAAGCGTACGATGGCGGGGAGGTCGTGCCATTCCGGCGTGACGACGTCCATACCCCGCCGAAGCCGCGGGGCGCCGATGCGACGCTGGTCATGGACGTATTTGAATCCGAAGCGGCCTTGGTCGCACATCCACCATTCGTTGACGCCAGGATTGTAGCGAGGTCGGAGCCGGTACACTTTCTGATCCGCGTGATCGACGTGGATGGCGCAGCCGGTCGCGCAGCTCGGACAGATCGACGGGGTGGCCTTGAGCTCCCAAACCCGGCGCTGGAACAAGAAACTCTTGTCCAGGAGGCAGCCGACGGGGCAAAGGTCGACGACGTTGCCTTGCAGAGGGTTGTCCAATGGAATCCCTGGAAAAACGTCGATTTCGGAGCGGGTGCCCCGGTTGACGACGGCCAACTCATGCGAACCGGCGATCTCGTCGCAGAATCGGACACAGCGCGTGCAAAGGACGCAGCGATCCTGGTACAAAAGCGTTTGGGGGCCAATGTCCTTCTTGGGGTTCTTCAGCTTCTGGTCAACCATGCGCGACTCGGCCCGGCCGAACTTGTAGCTGTAATCCTGGAGGTAACACTCGCCGGCCTTGTCGCAGACGGGGCAGTCCAACGGATGGTTCAGCAGGAAGTACTCCATGCACGTCTGTTGATTTTTGCGAACGGTGTCCGAATCGAAACGCACCTCCATGCCGTCTTTGACCGGCGTTTGGCAGGAGGGGGCAAGTTTGGGCGACCAGACCATCTCCTGGGTCTTGGGGTGCGGCATCTTCATTTCCATGAGGCAGAGACGGCAGGAGGCGACGATGGTGAGGCCCGGATGGTAGCAGTAGTAGGGCACATCCCATCCGGCTTCGAGCGCGGCTTGAAGGACCGGAATGCCTGGAGCACATTCAATCGCTTGATTGTCGATGATGATTTTGGGCATTGTTCAACGATTGAAGTTATCGATAAACGTCCTTACGGTCGCCGACGGCGTATACAACCACCTGCTTCGCGGCATCATCGATTCGATACAGAATCCGGTAACGACCTTGCCGGATCCGAAACCGGTCTTTCGAGCCACGCAGTTTCTGAACTCCGACAGGTCGCGGCTGTGTCGCGAGTAATTCGATTCTCATCAGCACGCGCCCCGATTCCCCCGCTGGAATCCTTTCCAATTCTCGCTCCGCCGACGGCAGTACCTGAACGTCATACGCCATACGATCACGCGCGACGCTTTTTCCCGGAACTGAGCCGCCTCTTCACATCGCTTAATGGGCTTGCACGCGATTCTTCATCCCGGCGGGCATCGAACACAAGAGCGTCCTGACGATCCATATCAGCAAGCGAACTCGCAAAGGTTGAAGCAAGCTCGCCCAACACTTCGGCTTGGTCCGACGTATCTAGCTTCTCGAACGCCTTTTTGATTGCCGATTTTGTCATGATTCGCCTTGGAATTACTCGCTGTTCAAACAGTCCATCAATTCAAAACCCGCAAAATCCGCTCCGCCCGATCGCGCGGTTGGGCCCGGATGGCCGCCTCCAGCTCCAGCCGGAACTTCTTCACGATCGTCTCGATCGGATACGTCGCCCCGTCGGGCAGGCCGCAAATACTCAGACCGGGCATCATGCCCATATTCCGGGCCGTTTCAAGGATGATATCCAAATCCTCCAATCGGCCGGCGTCGGCGGCGATTCGCGTCGCAATCTTATGCATCCAGGCCGTCCCCTCGCGGCATTGGGTGCACTGTCCGCAAGACTCCGTTCCGTAGAACCTGGCCATGTTGCGGAGTACGACGCGCATGTCGGTACGGTCGTCGATCACCACCGCCGCGGCCGTGCCCAAGCCCAGGAGGCCATACTTGCGGGGGTCCTCGAAATCCATCTTCATGTCGAGTTCGGCGGCGGAGAGGATTCCCATTGAGGCTCCGCCGGGGAGAACGGCTTTGACGCTCCGGCCAGAGATCATTCCCCCGCCCATGTCGTCGCGCTCGATCAGCTCACGGACGGTGATGGTCATCGGCGCTTCGTAGCACCCTGGTTTCTTGACCGGCCCGCTGATGCAGAACAGCTTGGGGCCGGTGCTGTGCGGCGGGCCGATGCTTGTGAACCACTCCGCGCCGCGCTCGATGATGTGCGGCACGCACGATAGTGTCTCCACGTTGTTGACCACCGTCGGCTGGCGGAAGAGTCCTTCGATGGCGGGGAAAGGTGGTTTGATCCGTGGCCAGCCGCGCTTGCCTTCGAGCGATTCGATCAAACCGGTTTCCTCGCCGCAAACATACGCTCCGGCCCCCCGGTGGAGGTAGCACTCCAGGGAGTAATCGCTACCGAAAATGTTTTTACCAAGATAGCCCGCGGCATAGGCTTCGTCGACGGCCTTTTGCAGGATGTGAAACTGCTCGTGAAACTCGACGCGCAGGTAGATGTAAGCGATCTGGGCCTTCGTCGCATAGGCGGAGATGATGGTTCCCTCGATGAGCTGATGGGGATCGGTCTCCATCAACACTCGATTGCAGAACGTCGGCGGTTCCGACTCGTCGGCGTTGACGCACAGGAGGGTCCGCTTGCGGTCTTTTGGGAGAAAGCCCCATTTGACGCCTGCCGGGAAGCCCGCACCGCCGCGGCCGCGCAGGTTGGCTTTCTTGACGATCTCGATGATTTCGTCGGGCGTCAGCTTCAGGGCTTTGCGTGCCGCCTGATATCCGCCGCGAGACTCGTACACCTTGCGTTGCGTCGAGTTTTGGACGCCGCGATTACGAAGCAAGATCGGATCAAACGTGGCCATTGTCATCCCTAGAAGCCGTGCGGCGTCTGGCGACTACCACAAACGGACGGTGTCCTTCGCCAGCCAGCCGAAGTAAACGACGCTCCAAGCGATCATGGCCAGGCTGATCCACTTTCGCCTGCCCGCGAAGCAGCCGGGAACGACGAGGGCCATCAGCACCGTCACGTAATCCAACGAAAAGTGGTTGAACCCGCGCTGCTGCGCCCCCGTCGTGTGGAACATCATCAGCGCCGCGAATACCGCGATGGCCGCCAACAGCCACAATCGCCGTTCCGAATTCCGTAGAATACGGGCGAGGTCGACAAACAGCCAGAGCAGAAGGGGGGTCGTCCACCAGATGCCGGTGCCCGATTCGTTGGGCCTGAGATAAAGGCGCGGTTCGCCGCTGATATCGACGCGATGGAGCCTGGGAAAACCGAGATTTGCGAAGTACAGGTTTCGGGGCAGGAAGTGAGGCGAGAACAGGCCGTGTTGTTTGGCGTCGCGGGCGTAGGGATCGTCGTCGCGCCCAGCGTACAGGTACATGTAGCCGGAATCAAAGGGGCCTGAAAACTTCAGCGAATTGAAAACCATCGGTACGGCGATCACGATAGCGGTCGTCAAGACCAGTAGAAGCGGGCCTTCGGCTGGTGATCGACGTTGCGGCGGGGGCGCGGGGTTGCCGACCGCCTCGGAGTGACGAGAGGCTGGCGCCGTTGCTTGTGGGTCACCCTCGGTTGCGTCGTTGCGAGGGCGAACAAGAAGCACCCACGCGAGCGGCAACAGGTATGCCGCGGTGAGTTGGCGCGATAACGTCGAGATCAACAATCCGAGGCACGCCAGCCGGGGCCGGGGCCGCCCCGACGTAGCTTTGAGCATGATCAGCAAGCCGGAGGTTGAAAGAGCGTGATTGACGAAAAACGGCTGCCCGCCGCGAAGGGCTTTTTCCAAGACCGGCAAAAGGGAGGTGCCGCATACGAGTCCGATGGCCGCGATTGCACCCCACCATGGCGAACGCGTCCGTTCAAGGAAGAACAGATAGGCCAGCAGGGGGACCGGAAGGACGACCAACAGGACGAGTAACGCATGGGGAAAGCCGCGGGAGAACGGAGTGACGGCAGCGGCAATGAGAGAAAAAAGGGGCGGGAAGTGGCTGAACGCCTTGCCGTTGTAGAGGGCCGTGTCCCAACGCCGCTCGGGAAGATCGAGCCGGCCTTGCCACCACGCCTGGGCTTCGGCGATCTGGGCGTTTTCGGCGATGGTCAGGACCGTGTCGGGCCGCCAGAGCTTGGCGTCGCAGAGCCAGAGAAAGGCGAGAAGGACGACGAATGCGCCTGCATATTTGGCGCGGCGTGACGCGCGGGTATTTGTCAGGGCTCCGCCGCTGGTTGAATCGCTCGACACCGTCCTTTGTTCTCAAATGTCGCCATGCCCTCGCACGTCAATTAAGCTTCGCGCATTTCCCGAACGTCCGAGGTGGTTTCCAACACGTCCGCGGCGAGGTCGTCCGTGCTCAGTTTCTCGCCCTTCCCGTTGCCGGAAGCGTCTGGGGCGTCGAACAACGTGCTTCGCTCGAATTCGATCTTGTCGTTGTTGGGGTCGGCCAGGATCCGCGACACATCCTCGACCTTTACCCGTTTGTGAAGCTTTTCGTTGACCAGCAGGCAGGGCGCATGATCGCATCCGGCCAGGCATTCCTCGGTGACGAGGCTGTATTTCCCGTTCGCGGTTGTTCCGTGTTCATCTATGCCCAGCTTCTCCTTGAGCTCTTCCAGGACCCGGGCCCCGCCCAAGATTTCGCATGAAACGCTGCGACAGGCGGTGATGACTTTTTCCCCTTTGGGGTGCGTCCAGAAGTGGGTGTAAAACGAGATCGTGTCGATCACGTCCGACGGGTGAATATCCAGAAGCTGCGCTACCTCGACCATGGCCGGCCAGGAGACGTGGCCGAGGGCATCCTGCACGACGTGCAAGGCCGGCAGCAACACCGCTCGCTTGGTGTCATAGCGAGGAAAGAACGAGCGGATCTTCTCTCGAACGGCCTCGCTGAGCGCGGCGGGGGCCGTCGGATCGATCACGGGGACGTTACGATTGATGGCTTTCCAGGACATACTTCAATATTGTTGATTGTCAATTGTCGATTGAAGGTACGAGTCATTGAATCGACAATCGGCAATTAGAACTTTGGCGGTTCCGTCAACCACTCCATCGTGTCCCGAACGTGCCGCAGCCGCTCCAGTAAGTCCTCCGGCAGTTGAGCGGCCAATTCCGCGTCGATCAGTCCGGTGCGCAGGAGGTCCTCGATATGGACCTGATCGTGACGACGGTTGGCTTCGAGTTTCATGCATACCAGTTCGGGCAGGTCGATCACTTGGAACCCTTGGTGGCTCCGACGGGCCGACTCCACGCCGGGCGCGGAACGCGGCTGACTGGCCCGAACCGGTTCGTCCGCGATAATCACATGAACCGCGCGCTTCGGAGATGGGTTCTCTCGTTCCAAGAACATGGGAACGCCGGAAACCTCGGCAAGCTCCATCCCGATACCGTCAACCGCCCGCGCCGCGCGACTTAAATCGGCGCGCCGCAGGAGCACATCCACGTCTTTCGTGCTGCGGATGGCGTCCGGGTCGATCGTGGACACCCAGGCAGCAACCGCATTGCCGCCAATGATGGCATAGGGAACTCCGGCTTGGTCCATGGCGCTGGTAAACCTGCGAAGCCGTTGTTCCACATCCTCCATGGCGATGAACGCCGCCTCGAAATCGGGGGTGACTCGACGCCAGAGCGACGAGCTTGCCTCGTCCGGTTGACAAACGTTCGACCCGTCCAAGCGCAATACGTCGACCGTTTTCCTCACGTTACCGATCCAGTTCCGCCGCGATAATATTCAAGCTCCCCAGCACGGCCACCACGTCGCTCACCTGGTGCCCGACGATCAACTGCGGGAAGCACTGATAGTTAATAAAGCTCGGAGGGCGACACCGTGCCCGATAGGGCGTATTGCCCCCGTCGCTCACCAGATAGAAGCCCAGTTCGCCGTTGGCGGTTTCGTTCGCGCCGTAGGATTCGCCCACCGGCGGCGTGTGGCCACGGTTGGTCATGATCTGCTCGAAGTGGTGGATCAACCCCTCGATGCTGAAATAGACCTCGTTCTTGTTCGGGAGGGTCTTCTTGTCACCGGGCAAAACATCGATGGGGCCTTCGGGGATGTTGTCCACGAGCTGCAAGATGATCTTGACCGCTTCGCGCATCTCGGCCAAGCGCACCAGGTATCGCGCGTAGCAGTCTCCACCGGTGCTGATGGGCACCTTGAATTGCACGGCCGAGCCGCCCTTGCCGTCCCAATTGTCGGCGTAGCACAGATACGGTTCGTCCTTCCGAAGGTCGCGGCGGACGCCGGTCGAACGGGCGAGGGGCCCGGTGAGCCCCCAGTTGATGGCGTCGTCACGGCTAATGTACCCAACGCCTTTGGTCCGCTCGATGAAAATGCGATTTCGGTTCAAGAGCTTTTCGAGGTCGTCCAAGGTATCCGGCAAGGTTTTCGTGCAAAATTGTTTCACCTTGCCTGGCCACTCGGGGGTGATGTCCTGCATCAGCCCGCCGACGCGGGTGTAGCTGGTGGTGAAGCGGGCGCCGCAGATCTCCTCAAAAAGGTCGTAAATGATTTCGCGGATGTTGAACGGATAGAGGAAGGCGGTGAAGGCGCCCAGGTCCAATCCGGTCGCGCCGACGCAGAGCAGGTGGTCCTGAATCCGCGCCAGCTCGGCGATGATGGTGCGGATGACCTTGCAGCGCGGGGTAAGGTCGATCCCGAACAACTTCTCGCAGGCATGGTGCCAGGCAATGTTGTTGGCCATCGGTGAAATGTAATTCATCCGATCCGTGACCACGACGTATTGGTTGTAGTTGAGGTGCTCGCCGAGCTTTTCAAACCCGCTGTGCAGGTAACCGATATGGACCACGCAACTCAGGATGCGCTCGCCGTCGAGCTCCAGGACGTGGCGGAGGGTGGTGTGCGTGGCCGGATGCTGGGGGCCCAGGTTAAGGACCCACACGTCACCGCCGGGTTCTTCCGGGGCATAGGTGGCCGCCATGGGCTTAGGCAGGGGGGGCATTGTGGTCATGCGAGGCCCTTGTAATCGGGGGATGTGCCGTCGTCCAGCATGGGGATGATCGGACCTTACGCCGATGAGCGGGGTCGGAGATTTGGGCGCACCACGTCCTATCTCAGGAACCCGAAGAGGAATCAGGCAAGGCCGGATGGGGGTCAGGATTTCGGTTTTCCGGTCGTCGAACTGCCCCTACCGACATGAGGCTAAGAAGGTGATATAATCTGACGAACGGATCGGGCTCCCGACGAGGGTATGGCGGGGGCGTTTGGTAGGGGGAGACTCATGTCCTTACGGTTCATGCTTCGCGCGGGCTTAATGGCCGTTTTGGGTTTGCTGGTACCGCCGGTGGAGGCGACGTTCCACTTCATGCAGATCGAGCAGGTGATCGGCGGGGTGAACGGTGACACGGCGGCGCAGGCGATTCAGCTTCGGATGCGAACGAGCGCGCAGAACCAAGTCTCCCAAGCCCGAATCTACGCATGGGATGCGAACGGGGCCAACCCCGTACTCATTATCAACTTCGCGCAGAACGTACCCAACGCCACGACCGGCGACCGCGTCCTGATCGGCACGCCGGCCTTTGTGGCCATGACCAGCCCGAACGCCGTAGCCAATTTCATGATGACCAATCCAATCCCCGTGTCCTATTTGGCGGCGGGGAGCTTAACGTTCGAGGACGATTTTGAGACCGTGTATTGGCGGCTCAGTTGGGGCGGCGCGGGGTACACCGGGTCGACGCTGGGCGATTCGACTAACGACAACGATCCGGGTTTTGGCCTGGCCGAATTCGGACCGCCGTTCGCTGGGCCGTTGCCATCCACAACGCTTCAGGCTCTTCGGTTTAGCGGCGCGGCCAATGCCTTGAGCACGTCGAACGCGGCGGATTATTCGCTGACCGCTGAAGCGGCCGTGTTCCGCAACAACGCCCGCAACAATTTTACCGTCGTCGCTCCTGAGCCGATCCTGGGCGATATCGATGGCGACGGCGACGTGGACCTGGACGACTACGTCCGCTGTGTCGGATGTCTCGCCGGACCGGGGGAGCTCATGCGTCCTGCGGAGTGCAGCGAGAGTGACTTCATGGCATGCGACATCGAACCGGATGGCGACGTGGACGTCAGCGACTTCGCGGAGCTTTCGCTGCTGACATCGCCTTGATGAAGACGAGTGAGCATGAGCCTCACAACGCCGAACGCACTTCTTCTTGCGACAGCCAGGCGACGTACTCCAGCGCCTGCTGAATATCTTCCGATTCCAGGTCCGGGTAGTCCGCAAGAACTTGCTCCCGCGTTGCCCCGTGGGCGATCTGCTTGACGATCACAGAGACCGGTATCCGCATACCGCGAATACAAGCGCGTCCGCCAAGAATGGCAGGATCAAACGTGATTCGATCAAATCCGCTTGGTATGATCGGTCATCCAAGTACACTTTCGCAAATGATCAGGCGCTATCCCGTCCAATGATCTCATAATCCTCTCGTTCGCCTCGCCCCGTCAGCGGATAGTCCTTTCGCAGCGGGTGGGCCTTGAAACCTTCCCATGTGAGAATCCGCCGCAGGTCGGAATGACCGGTGAACTTCACGCCGAACATGTCCCACACCTCGCGCTCCAGCCATTCCGCCCCGCGCCAGATCGAAGTGACGGAGGAAACTTCCGGCTTCGGATCGTTGAGGTAGCACTTGGCCCATAGCCGGTGCCCAAGACTGATCGACAACAGCGAATAGGTGACGCCGTAGCGGTCGGTCGCCTTCGGGAAGTTCAAGTAATCCACACAGGTCAGATCGCAAAGCTGCTCGAAGGCGCACCGCGGATCGTCGTGCAAGAAGCGCATGACCTCCAGCAGTCGATCGGGCGCGACACGAATGCATATCTGTTCATCTTTCCCAGGGCGTGGAATCAACGGCAACGGAGAAAAGACAATATCCGGAAACCGGGCGTTGAGTGTGGAGAGGACCGGGTGGGTCGCGGCGTCCACGTCAGGCTTTCCCTTCAGGCTTGGCTTCGGACTCGCTCACGGCGATCTGAACGGTCGGCTGAACCATCATGCCCAGCCCGCGGCCACGCTCGCCGCTCGATCTTACGCCTTCCTTGTCGATCAAGCGCTGAATGGCCATAACGCCCTCAATCAAAGTCTCCGGTCGCGGAGGACAACCGGGGACGTACACATCCACGGGCAGGAACTGATCGATCCCCTGGACCACGGCGTAGGTGTCGAACACGCCGCCGGTGCTGGCGCAGGCCCCCATGCTGATGACCCATTTCGGCTCAGCCATTTGCATGTAGATCCGCTGGAGAACGGGCATCATTTTAATGGCCACGCGCCCCGCGACGATCAGCAGATCGCACTGGCGGGGCGTGAAGCGCATGGCCTCGGCGCCGAAGCGGCCGATGTCGTACCGGCTGGCGCCGGTGGCCATCAGCTCAATGCCGCAGCAAGCCGTGGCAAAAGGCATTGGCCACAGCGAATTCTTTCTGGCCCAGTTGATCCCCTTGCCACGAATCAAATCAATGACGTAGCCGAGCTTGGTGGCGAGGAATTCCTCCTTGCTGGCCTGATAGGAAGGCGCGGTCGCTAGTTCCATTCGAATGCCCCCTTCAACCATTCATAAACGAGGCCGAATAGCAGGAGGATGAAGAACAGCCCCATGCCGGCCAGGAGAAACCCTTTGCCCGCGACGGCCCCGTTTTCCAGGGGAAAGGTCGTGCCGTGGACGACGGATTCGTAGAAGGCCACGGCCCATGGCCACATGAAGACGACCTCGACGTCGAACAAGAGGAACAGCATGGCCACGATGTAGAAGCGGATGTTGAAGCGGCGCTCGGTGTCCACGACGATGGGCATGCCCGATTCGTAGGGGCTGTCCTTTACGTCACCGTGGCGCGGCTTCGGTCCGAGCGTGTGGGCGACGATGAGCATCGACCCGGCGATGCCCGCGACGACCACGATCGTGATGCCTATTGCGAGGTACGGTTCCGTCGAGAATTCCACTGGCTCAAGCTCCGAGCGCCCATTCTCTTCCAACCGGGCGTCAAATGATAGACCAATTCATTCTGATATCCAAGTTCCCGTTTGATACGGGGTCAAGTTGGGAGAATTCGCCTGGGTCGTCGCATCGTACCGTCCTAGCGTTGCTGAGTCGCTCGCATAACCAGTCGAATGCTCCGTCCGATCAAGGCGCCACACAAGAGCAGGAAGATAACGAACACTACCAGGCCCTCGACGGACGCCGCGCGGGTGTGCGTCATTCGCCATTCGGGTGAGTCGATTACTGTCACTCGGAGGGTTTCGCGCACGACCGTCGCGCCGAGGATGGTCATGACGACGCCGATGGATGCGGCTAGCAACGGGCGGGCGCCAACGACAGCGGCTCGATTGGCCCGAACGCCGATCCCGATGAAACCGACAACCTGAACGAGAAGCCCAGTCGCGGCTGTCACGAGGAACGGCATAGCAACCGGGCTGGTGATCGCTTCGCGCTGAACGCCGGTCATGATCCTGAAGTACCAGAGCGCGGCAAGGATGACCAACACACAGCCCAAAAAACCCATGAACATATTCCGCCGTATCTGATTGGCGGGCACGAAGGCGCCATGCCGCTGGGCATACCGGAGTTGCCACGCCACCCAAACGCACATCGTGGGTATCGAACCAAGAAACCACACCGCCAGTCGCGGTAACAACCCGGTGCTTCGGTAGATGAGTTCTCCCGAGGCATAAAACCCCGGCCAGAGGTCCTGTTGCATCGAAAGCATGTGGTTTTCTGTCCACGAATAGGCGGTGAAGGCGAAACAGAGAAACGGTCCGATGCCGACGGCGGTCCGTGCCCACGGTCGCCAGGTCTCGACCCTGCGGCTCTTTATCAGGTAGAGCAGGTAAAAGCCGACAATGAGCGCTGGCACGATCGACATCCACCGGTGAAACAGGAGAACGTTTGCGGTGTAGAAACTCTGTTTGTAAAGGATTTGGATAAAGAGCAGGGGGGCCACGCCGGCGGTGATCGCGGCGCCCAGGGCAAAGGGCATCCAATCGCGCAAGACGGAGGCCATGGTCACTCGTGGCCGCGGGTCGGTGTAGCTCCGTTCAAATCCAAAAACGGCGCAGACCGCGAGGTATCCCGCTCCGGCCAGCACGTAGTTCATGAAGATCACGTGCAACGATAGTGAAAGCACATAGAGGGCGAGATACCTCGCGGTGGCCGGTGGAAACCCGAATGGAAACAGTGCATCCATTACCGGGTCTCCGGCGCCGCCGATGGAAGTTCCCGCGACCAACCCGGCTGGGTCCCCGCCTCATCGAGCCATTGCCCGATTTGGGCCAGAACGGTCGGATCGTCTAAAAGCGGCCATTGCTTGGGTCGCCCCGCCACCTCCCACGAAAGCGTCTGCACCAGCGCCTCAAGCTCGCGGGCTGTCCCCGCGAACGGCGGCATGAATGGCTTGGTGTGCTGAAGCTTGGAGATGTTCAGCCGTTTTTGATCGATGGTCCACGAGCCGGTCAGTTGTGTCAGACCATTGGCACCCCTCACCGTATGACACACCGAACAATGAAACCGAAACACCTTCATGCCCAGTCGGAGCTGTTCGGTTGGATACGCGGACGCGTCGCGGAGCGGATAGGGGTCGTTCGTCACACATCCGACGACTCGCAAGTGATCGACCTCGGCCTGGGTAAGTGAGTTGGCGAAGAGCTCCTGACGGACCGTGTACGGTTTGCGGCTGCCCTCGCGCACGAACTCACCGCCAGCCGTTGCCCCGAATGCCAAGGCGCACAAGAGGGCGGCCGTTGCCCCGTTGACGGAGAGCTTCCGCCGAAAGAGCCCGATGACCGCATAAAGTCCGATCAGGAGCGAGGCGCCAACGGCCAGAATCATGAACAGAGTCATGGCCACACTACCGCCCAGCACCCATGACCGGCTGTCTTCGGGCATCACGGCGATAAACCACACGCCTAAGGCCGGCATGAAAATCATGCCCACCGCGAAATGCGCCGCGTATTGGACCAGTTCCGTCCGCGCGGTTTGATCGAGATGGGTCATGGTGTTGACGACCACGCATGCGATCAGCGCCGCGATCGTCATCGCCGCGACCGTGCGATAGAGCAGGGATGGCCAGAAGCTCGGGTTGAAAAAGCCGGACCACAGATTGCGGCTTTCGGTCCATCCACCGGGCGTGAGCTGCCACGAAAGAATGCCATTGATCAAGAACAAGCTCATCCATGCCGCGAAGGCGTAAGTCAACAGCAGAGTGAAACGCGATCGATCATCGAGCCGGGCGCCGTATCGGTAGAACATATACCCGGACACGACTTCCAGCCCGAAGAATGTCCATTCCGTCGCCCAGATCCAGTGGAACTCCTCGACCATCAGGCCGATGGTGCGGGGGCTGATCTGGATCGTGGTGAACCACATTCCCACGCCGGTCAAAGCTCCGAGCACAAACGAAATGAGCACGATGGCCTTGAAGTAGCTGTCGAGGAACGCTCGCGCGCTGCCGCACCGATTGGTCTGCGCCAGCCACTGGAAGTAGCACATCAGGAAGCCGCCGCCGATGGCGAATTGCGCGAGAAAGACGTGGGTGATGCCCATCCCGCCGATGACCATGCCCTTCATGATCGGGCCGAAGTCGTTGATGGGATAATAGGGCGGCAACATCACATGGCAGCCGATGAACTCGCGCGGAGCAACCCGTCCGCGTCCATGATAGATCGCGAGGAGAGAATGTCGAACGTCTCAACTCGACGATGTTTGAAACAAGCGGTAGAGTGATCGGAACGATCGGTGCCGGGCGATTAGCTCAATTGGCCAGAGCGCCTCTTTTACACGGAGGAGGTTACAGGTTCGAGTCCTGTATCGCCCATTTGCTCGATGCCGGCGGTCTCGCATTTCGTCGCAACGTCTCGTATCTCTTTGCACGTCGCCGACTTAGCCGATCGACCCGTTTTCCGGTGCGACTCAAAGCGAGGCTGTGCGGCAGGATGCTGCAGCGCATTTTGCAGCGCATGATCGGGCTGGGTAGCTACCCCGTTGGCAGAGGGCACCGCGGTCGCCAGGGTGAAATGCGCGTCTGTGACCGACAGATAATGCTTGGCGGCTACCGGTTGCGAGTTCCCAATCCAGGAACAAACGACGTGGATCGGGAAAGAATCGGCTAGTTCTGTCTCTCGAGTCGCTCGTAGGTTGTGGAATAGCTTGGGCCAAGCTTCGAGTCCCGCCCGCCGGATGATCTTGGCGAGTTGCGTCCGAAGATTCTGGCCGGCATCGCGATAACGGGAGACGACGAACTCAGCACCGTCGTCGGCTTCCTCGAAGGCCTGGCGCAGATGCGGTAGCAGCTCGGGGAACAACGGAATCTGCCGGCTCGCGCCGTTCGGATGGTGCTCGGTCTTCGGGCTGCGAACGGTCAGGCGGTTGCGTTCCCAATCGACGTCGTCCCATCGCAATGCCATGTGTTCGGAGGGGCAACGCAGGCCGCCGTAACGACTCAGCGCGAAAATCAACCGCCATTGCGGATCAGGACAAGCATCGAGAACCCCCTGAGCATCCTCGCGGCTTATAAAGTAAAGGCGTTTCGCGTTACCCTTCACAGTCGAGGTCAGGTCGGCGAATGGATTCGTCGCGATCAACCTTTTGCGGACGGCGTTTTTGAAGAACTGCTTGGCAATCCCACAGCGGCGGCGCACGGTGTTTTCCGAGAGCCGTTGGTCTGTTCCTAGCCAAACCCGCCAATCGTCACCATCGCCCGCCGTGATGTCACGAAGGGGTCGGTTGGGCCCGAAGAACTCGATCATGCAGCGGCGCGTGTGGCTATAAACGAGGCGGGTGTTCGGTTTCGTGTCGCTCCGCCCGGCAATGTAGGCGTCGAGAAACTGTTGGAGCGCTCCGGCGGTGACTTGGCGCGGGATGAGCCCGACGGTCGCGAGTTTCCGGAGAAACGGTTCGTCGAGGTTCTTGAGCCAGTGGGCCGTCATATCGTCGAGCGCATGCCCGGTGACTGACGCGGAGACGAGATGCTCGACGCGGACCTTCACTGCCTCAGCCGTGCGCTGCGAAACGGCGCCCAACCGAATTGTCTTCCGCTCGCCGTCGGCCCCGGTGAACTGGATAAGTCGGCGACCGCTCGATTGTCGCGTGATACTAGCCATTCTTCTACTCCCATTCGCCTGTTGTCATTGGCAGACCGTCGGCACACTGAGCGGCAAGGCCCACCCAAAGTCAAGCAGGTTTTCGGCTTCTTGCTGCTGCCCCACCGATTTGCTCGGCCTCTGTCTCAGGACGGACCTGCCCGGGTGCGCCCTTCATCTTTCGGACTACTTCCTTTAAGTCACATGGGTCGTAACGAACGGCGCGACCGATCCTGATACAGGGGATCTCGCCGCGATGAGTGAGGGTCCACAACAGGCGGGGCGAAAGCGATAGGGCTCTCGCGGCATCTTTCGGTTTCAACAAGAGCCGTTCGATGTCGCGTGCGCCGTTGCCATTGCCGGCGGCAGCCAGGGTCATCGGGCACCCGTCCTCTCTCCCGATGCGCGCCGGGTTTCGCTCCGCTCCCGTAATGCCCGCTCGACTTCGACGGGGTCATAACGGACAACCTTCCCCGTCACCCGGATCGATGGGACGATGGCGTTACGCGTCCATCGTCGAATTGTTTCGAGTTGAACGCGCAGTCGCTCGGCCAGCTCGGCCGCCGTTAGAAACTCTGTCGCCGTTTGCATCGCAGTATCTCCAAATAGTCCCCTTTTTCCTGGGAACTATGCGCGCATGAGCGCGCATATAGCGCGCATACCTCTATTTTCATAGGGTTTTCCGCGCGCATACTTTGTTTGCAAAGAATGATGGATTACTTGGGATGCGAATCGTTGCGCCGACGCGTGCGCTGGCGTGGCGTCCTGTGATCTACTCGTTCACCCAGTTCGAGAACGGCGGGGTCGACGGATTGCGGCTTACCGGACAGGCCTGGAAGATCGGGGAAAATGCCGCCGGCCTTCCTGTATTCATCAACTTCTTTCAGCCAGCGGCTGACTTCGCCCTGGTGGACCTTGCGCCTAAGCTCTTTGGACATCCTGTCCGCAATATCTTGCTGCCTTTTTAGCCCCGTAAGGTCGCGTAGGCGCCATGCCTTGAATGCATCGTCTGAAGGACGCTTGGGCACCGGCGTCGGTTTTGCTGGGTTCGCCCCTTCGTCATTGGCCGCCCCGCCGGGCGGTTGCACCATTTCAGTGTTCGTCTTCGGTGCGGACCGCCCACCCTCCGCCGACCCCGATCCCCGATCGGCAGGCACCGGTTGTGCGGTCGCCTCAATGAGCCACGCGATCGCTTCGCAGTTCTGTACGAAATCGGCCCGAGGGGTATCTTCGGGCCGAAAGCCTGTGTGATGGCACTTCAGCGGAACGAGCGGTGGTAGGCTTGGCGGAAGCTTGCTAGAGTATTCAAGACATCGCGCGACGAACATTCCCAGGAATGGGACAGCGCGACGTTCGTATAACTTCCCATCGCGTGCCCACTTGGCCTCGTCGACCAGACTAAAGAGCCAGTCGTTTGGCAGCCACCCATGGTCCAGAATTGCCTTGATTAGCAACTTGCCAGCTATGGACAGGCGTTCAAGACGTTTTCCCTGGATGGCGGCACGCTCATCTGATGTAAGGCAATCAAACTCCTGTCCGCGCCGGTCGTCCCAATCGTTGGGCAAGGCCCGCAGCATTGTGGTCAATTTCAGGACCCATGACTCATTTGCGTCTCTCACCGACTTGTATGTGTCGTCCGATGGTTCGTTCACCCCTTTTTCACGATCGGGGGACGATATCTCCGCAAGCACGCGGCAGATCGCGGCATCGGACTTCGCCTCACGCTGGAGACGGTCAACCCAATCGTCGTCATCATACGAATCCTCAATTCGTATCGAGTTTCTGCGAAGTGCCTTCGTGTTTTCGGGATAACCTCCTTTGCGCCACAACTCAGCGAGGTGCGGAGCGATTGGCGTGCCAGGTGGATGTGTTTCGACACGACAGAGGCCGGGTTCCGTGTGGACGGCGTATAACCCGAACCCGTCCGGAATCCTTCCGGGGAAGCGCTGTCCGACAAAACTTATCACGAGGTAGACCCACACGGAAATCGGATCACTCCAGTCAGGCGCGTCCGCAGCCAAAAGCGGATTTCCGGTGAAAATGGGCCGAAGCTTCTCAAGAAAGCCCCGGAATTCTGGAAACAATCCATCCTGCAACGCCGACCTAGTCAGCTGCAGCGCCTGCAAACGAAGTTCGTGGAGCCGGTTGGCTAGGTAAAGGGGCTTGGCGAAGTCTCTTTCCGCAAGCTTATCGAAGTCCCTGGCGATGTGTTCAAAGAGCGAATCGTAGCCTCGCATGACGCGTACTCCGTTCGTCGGGCCACCGCTGGCAACCTCCGTGTAGGATTCACAGTCCACGGCGATCAGCGAAGGGTCTGATTTGGGGCGGTAGCATAACTGCGGTGTCGTCGGCGGTACATATCGTGGGCGGCGTCGTCGAAGTGGCTCTGGCAGGTTCGACCAACTCCAGGACCGGTTCGAGTTTCATCCGGGCCGCGAACGTAACCCCGCGTTAACCAAATCGGGGTGTCAACCGCGAGAGGCAGAGAGTTTGAGAGTTTCGAGCGGGGGAGCGAACGTAACCGTAGGGGTTGCATTCGAGCCGTCGGATGAGGCGTTGCTAAGAGAGAGCGCGGCCAGTCGGCGGGGAAGCCGCAACCTTGCGTGGCTGGCGAAGTTACGGCGGTTGTTAGGACGCGACGGTTTTCGGGTCGCACCGTCAACAAAAAAACCACCGAATTTCTTGGTGGCCGGGTGACCTCCCCGAACGTAACCGTCTCGAACGTTGGCAACCCCAAGGATGAGCCGGGCCGCGCTGTGCAGACCTGTTAACCGGTGGCAATCCGAACACGCCGAATCACGTGGCGAACTTCGCCGACGTTTCCGCGTGCATGAATGCCTTCCGAGGGTTCACCTATCCCTTTACCGGGGGGAAGCTGCCCGTGAGAATCGCCCGGCGGACGGTCGAAGTATGAACAAACCGGGGTCGCAGGACCATTCCTAGGCGCCGGCGCGCGCCGACCATTGCAGCGAAACGTTCCTCGCGACGGTCGGCGCACAAAACTCGGATCCCGTGGGTCCTCTGCCGGCTGTCATGGCGCGCCCGCGACGTTAGGTCTCGCGTTTGACGCCTTGTGTCCGCACCGGCCATCGAGAGTTGCCTTGTGAGCCGCCGAAAGCCGTGACTTGCCGTATCTCCGTCCGAGTGCCATCGATACGATGTGCCCGCCCATCATTGCTCCAAAGCGGTCGGATGACATTTTTCGGGAGGACAGCCCGAATTTTTGTAATCGACCGTAGGTTTACACGTAGGGACGACCGGCAGCTTCGCTTGATGAGTAGTTCCACTTCGTCAGAAGTCCGTCGCGAGTTCCTCGCCGGTAACGCCCCACACCTGACCATCCGCGAGCTTGATCTGCTGGAGTACCTGCTTCGGTACGCCGGGTCCGTCGTCTCTCGCGACATGCTGGTCCGAGACGCGTGGAAAGAGACTGGCCGCGTCACGCCAATAGACAACGTGGTCGACGTGACAATCGCCCGCCTACGGAATAAAGTGGACGAACCCTTCGCGTCGCCCCTGATCCAGACGGTGCGGGGGGTCGGCTTCCGATTCGGAGGCGGCGAGGCATGATCGCTCGTCCCACCGCCATCCGGGCACGTCTCACCTCGTGGTTTGCCGCCGCGATGGCTATCGTGCTCATTCTCTTCGGAACCGGCGTGTTCTTTCTCGTGAAGGCCACCCGACCAGGTCCAGCCGAAGCATGCGAAGGATGGCCATGATAGAACGACGACCTCTGGTCGAGGATATTCAGAACTACGCCCAGAACATCGTCGACACGGTGCGCGAGCCCCTGTTGATCCTCGACACCACGCTGCGCGTCCGGTCCGCCAACCGCGCCTTCTACCAGACGTTCCACGTTTCGTCCGGGGAGACCGAGGGCCGCCTCATCTACGAGCTGGGCAACGGCCAATGGGACATTCCCGACCTGCGGACCTTGCTCGAGGACATCGTCCCCAAGAGCTCCGTCTTCGACGATTTCGAGCTCGATCACACCTTTCCGGTGATCGGCCGCCGGGTGATGCTGCTCAACGCCCGCAAGCTCCAGGCGGGCCAACACGGCGAGCTGCTGGTTCTGGCCATGGAAGACGTGACCGCGCGCAAGCGGGCGGAGGAAGCGCTGCTCAAAGCCGGGGCATTGCAGAGCGCAATCTTCAACAGCGCTAACTTCTCAAGCATCGCCACCGACGAGAAGGGCGTCATTCAAATCTTCAACGTCGGCGCCGAACGCATGCTGGGCTATACGGCCGCCGAGGTGATGAACAAGATTACTCCGGCCGACATTTCTGATCCGCAGGAAGTGATTAGGCGCGCCAAAGCCTTGAGCGCCGAGCTCGGGACGATGATCACGCCGGGCTTTGAGGCCTTGGTTTTCAAGGCCTCGCGTGGGATCGAGGACATCTACGAATTGACCTACATCCGCAAGGATGGCAGCCGCTTTCCGGCCATCGTGTCGGTCACGGCGCTGCGCGACGCACAAGGAGGAATCATCGGTTATTTGTTGATCGGCACCGATAATACCGCACGTAAGCAGGTGGAAGCCGAGCGAATGGTGCTCGATCAACGCGTGCGCGATCAACAATTCTACACTCGATCGCTTATTGAATCCAACATTGATGCACTGATAACCACCGATCCGCGAGGTATCATCACCGACGTTAACAAGCAGATGGAGGCGCTCACCGGATGCACGCGCGACGAGCTGATCGGCGCGCCTTTTAAGGACTATTTCACCGACCCGGAGCGAGCTGAGGCCGGCATCAAGCTGGTGTTGGGCGAAGGCAAAGTCACCGACTACGAACTCACCGCGCGCGCCAGGGACGGCAAGGAAACCGTGGTGTC
>Ga0137431_1000082_pt1 | contig 51354 bp, 30 predicted proteins | sample EasRivERMZT800_2_FD_104646 | JGI IMG/M metagenome (GOLD analysis project Ga0137431, IMG submission 104646) | Soil microbial communities from meander-bound floodplain in the East River, Colorado, USA - East River MetaG ERMZT800_2 | ecosystem: Environmental > Terrestrial > Soil > Floodplain ... | reverse complement strand
TAGCGTCCCGGGAGGGACGCAGTGAGTTTAGCCCAGCGATTCATCGCTGGGTACCGATTGCTTTGAAGAACATAGTGCCGTAGGCACGGCTGAGTCTTCGACACGAATCTCCAAATAGTCCGAATCGCACGCGAATTACGCCAAACACGTACCGCCACGGGTGAAGCCCGCGCTGATCTCCATCCCCCGCTCAGCGCACGCAAACTCTCCGTCGCCGAAGGTCCACGCTGATCTGCTCCCACGCTCCGAAGGAGCGAAGGGCTTTAGCCACGGGTGAAGCGCCGCCCGCCGAAAGGCGGGCAAGCGAAACCCGTGATACCCGATCCTATTTGCCAACCCGCCCCGAAGGGGCGGAGGAATCAACCACACGAATCCGGCCAAAAAGTCGCGCTTCATCGCAGCACACTTTATCGCGCCGATCTCGAAACAAATAATCCAAAATGACAAACTTGATGCCCCGCGACCTTGACATCCGAGTGTCATTCGTGTTCACTTCGTTGCGTTGGGGTTCACCATCGTTTCGAACAAGTTCATCTGATTGCCAAAAGGAGTACGACCATGCCTCGAAGCACGGCCACGTTAAGTCGATCGAAATCCAAGAACTCGTCATCTCGGGCATCTGGGAACTCGCGCGGCGCGGGAAACCACCGCCCGAGCACCGCGAGTCGAAGCGCGGCGCCGTCGCGCGCGGGACGCGCGACCGCCTATCGCTACTGCGGAATTCCGGTGGTCAAGCAGCGCGAGTTCCCCGCCGGCATGAACCCGCACCGCACCAACCTAATCATCGGAAATCTGCAGAAGTGGGTGAATGGGACGATCCTGCACTACTACTTCTTCAACCGCCAGACGGACGGGCGGACCGTGTTCTTTACCGACGGTTCGAGCGAGTGGGTGACTTGGGTCGGCAGCGAGAACGAAAAGGCGGTCGTGCGAAAGGCCTTTGAACTATGGAAAAACGTCGGAATCGGCCTGGAGTTCAAGGAGGTCGATTCGCCCGACGAAGCCGAAATCCGGATCGGATTTGAGCGCGGCGACGGGGCATGGTCCTATCTCGGGCGCGAAGTTCGCGAGGCCGGCCAGGACGACCGAACCATGAACTTCGGCTGGGACATCACCCGCGACATCGACACCGCCATTCACGAGATCGGACACTCGCTCGGTTTTCCCCACGAGCATCAGAACCCGTTCTCGGGAATCGTGTGGGACGAGGAGGCGGTGTACGCGGCTCTGGCCGAACCGCCCAATAGTTGGTCACGTGAAAAAACCTTCCACAACATCATCCGCAAGATTAGCTCCGACGATGTGCAGGGGTCCAGTTGGGACCCCGACTCCATCATGCACTATCCTTTCGAGTCGGGTCTGATCAAGGCGCCAACGGAATATCGCAACGGATTGCAGCCCGCGGGCGGGCTTTCCGCCCGGGACAAAACCTGGGCCAAGACGTTTTACCCTCCGCTGACCAAGGCCGACTACGCCGAGTTGAAAGTGCTTCAGTCACAGGAGCTGAACATCGCCGCGGGTGAGCAGAAGAACTTCTACATCACCCCGACGGCGTCGAGATACTACGACATCCGCACCTTCGGAGAGTCGGACACGGTCATGGTGCTGTTCCAGGAGGAGAACGGCGAGCTCCGCTATCGCACCGGCGACGACGACAGCGGTGTGGACCGCAACGCGGCCATCCGGGTCAAGCTCTTCAAGGGCAAAAAGTACGTCCTGCGAATCCGCCTCTACTATGCCGAGCGCACCGGCGAAACCGCCGTCATGATGTGGTAGTGGTGCGAGCGGGAGGTAGCTCGTGCGAGAATCCCTTCTCGCACGCGGCAATAATCGATAACGACGGGCCTTGCGGTTGAAAGCCAACCGCAAGGCCCGTTGTTTATATCAATCGGTGCCACGATGTGGCACGACTGCGTGATGCCTGCTTCTACGACGATTTACCGCCGCGCTCCTTGATCCACTTCAGGAGCAGTTCTCCGACCGCCGAGTTATAGCTGCCGCCAAAGCCGGCCAGGAACGATTCCTCCTGATCCTCCGCCTTGTGGAACATATGGTCCGTGCCGGGCATCACCATCAACGTCGCCTTGCCGGGGTGAGACTTATTAACCGTTTTCACGATCAGCTCGCTGCATTCCTTACCCGCGATGAAGTCGGATTCGCCCCAGATGGCCAGCACGCTGGCGTCCACTTTCCCCCACGCGTCTTCCAGATCGAGCGCCGCCCATTCCTGCGACATTTCATACGGGACGCCGTCGATCGTTCTGCCGTCCGGACAAATCTCGGCGACAAACTCCTTCAATTCCGGGTGCTTGGCCACCACGTCGGCCGGGCTTTGTTTCCCCAAAATACAGGCCTTCAGGAACGTCCTCATCTTGTCCGACTTCGCCGTGATCTCGTCATCCTTAAGTAACTCAAACTTCCATTTGCGAACGTAGGAGTCCATCGCATGGTCCAGCCATGGCCGGGCGAACGCGCCGTAGGTGGCGACGCCCTTGACTGATTGGCCCTGGCCCAGCGTGGGGGCGATGAATCCCCCCAACGAATGGCCCAAGACAAACACATTGTCGGAATCGACGAACTCGTATTTCCTCAGCTTGGCGAGTGCCTCGCGAAACGCCCTTTGGTCGTCCGCCAGCCGCGTATCCCGTCCGTCGGTGCCATCACTGTCGCCATATCCGAACCGCTCGACGCGCATGACCACCAAGCCCTGCTTCGTGAAGTTTTCCACCACCGGCTTGTAGGGATGCGGGAAGCCGCCGAACTCAATGGGGAAGGGCGTCGGTGCCTGGACGAAGAGAATAGCCGGATATTTCCCGTCACCTTTCGGCTTGGTGATGATCGTTCGGACGCGCTTGCCGGTCTCACCGGCGGAATCGTAAACGATGTCGTATTCTTCCGAGGTCTCCTTGGGCCGCGGGTTCAAGCCCACTTCCGCGGTGATTTCCTTTTTGTCGCGAATGATCGTGAGCTTGACGGTATCGCCGGCGCGGTAGTTCCTCAGGGTGGCCGTGCTCGAGGGGACGTCCTTGATCCGCTGATCGCCCACCTTGATCACGACATCGTTGACTTGCAGGCCCGCCTTTTGGGCGGTGCCATCCGGCACGATCCGCGTGAGGACCACCCCTTCGGTGGATTCCAGCCCGAGCTCGGTCTTAAGCTGCTCGTTGATGGGCCCGAGCATCACGCCCATCATGCCGCGGCGGGCCAGTTCATCGGCCCAAAGGGGCGTGGCCATGGCCAGGGCGGCGGCGACGGATAGCGTTCGGGTCACGACGATGCGAGTGGTTCGGGTCATGTTCGTTCCTTTCGGTTTCGAAAGTTGGGTCGGTGGTTTGAAATCCGCTGATTGGGGGAATCGTAACCGCGAACGCCGCGAGCGCATTGTCGGAAGGTGTGCAAAGCTGTGCTGGCCCGGGCGCGCGTTTCCGGCGTTCGAATATTCTGCAATGCTTTTTATTGTACAGCTTATATTTGCGCCAATTGGTTTTGGCGGATGCCGTTTCGAGTGGTGTGCCACAGCGTGGCACCGGCGACACGGCGTGCAATTGCCTGGAAAACAAGGGTAAAACGTTCTGGACGTCGGTTAGCCACGGTGGGCGCGCTGGCGGGTTTTCGATCGATTTTGACCCGTTTTGGACCGTTTTTTGATGGTTTTTTGATGTTTTTCGTTCGATTTTGGATGGTTTTTGATCGTTTTCGACCCCTTTTGGGTCGGTTTCTAATGTGAGCGCGCTCATATTCCCTGGCCGCGCGGTCGCTTCGACGCCCTCTCCGAACATGGAAACCCAACGGCAGGCGCGGAGCCGGCCAGGAGCGGCACCACTAGTGATTTCCGTTCGCGTGGTCATGAACTCGTCCCCGAAGCCAAAGGGTCGGTCCGCGGATGCCCCCTTTGCTCTTCAACCCAATAACGCGCATGGTGATCGGTGGATTCGTGGATTGGACCGATCGGGCCTCGGCGGGAGTAGAACCAGAGGAAAAGGACGCTAAGGACGGCGTAGGCGATGCCGAGATTGACACCGCCACTCTCAGCCGACTACCATTCATAGATCGATGCTCGGATCGGCCTCCCGGATCGAGGGCGACCGGCGTCGCCTCCTTTCTGTCACGGTCGTGGGTCATGCGTTCGTTGCGACCAGCGAAACATTACTTGTACGTCAGCTACGGCACACCGACGTGCGTCCCCCCGACATGCGATCCGGTGACGAATGGTGGGCCGACGAAGAAACGGATGAGTTGGCTGTGTAGCGCGGCGGCGCAAGCAGACACGGTGTTGGAAGCGATCGGAGGCGGGCCCGCACCCCTTGGAGTGGGTATTCACAAGAAGCTCGACGAGGATCCTCCGATGGATGGGAATAGCGGGACGATTGCTGATGATTGGCGGCTGATGGCTGGTGGGCCGTTTTCCGGTGAGTGTCATAACCAAGCGAACTTCATGAACTTGGCCGTTCAATTAGTCGGTGTCCCTGGCGGAACGGTTCATACCATCAAGGCATCAACGGACTCGAACCCATTAGGAGATTACGAAACAAGGACCGCCGCCGAGTTAGCAATTACGGAAGACCTAGATGGTGATGGTCTCCCTGGAGAATCCGATGAGGTACTCCGGCTGGTTTTTGATTTCGATCCTCCGACGGGTAACTGGAACAACTTCGAAGGCACACTGGACGTTGCCGGGAAGTTCTATGCAGTGTGGCCGAGTTACGTCGCGCCTTCGGCTTGTGAAATGCTTCAGACCTTACTTCGACCAGGAACCCAAGGTGGAGAGGGCGCAAAACAGTACTGGTTTTATGCTCGTCCGGACGGGAGCATCTACCATCATCCTACTGAAGTTCCTGGACCACCCGGTTGTCCATGACGCGGAGAAGTTAAGATGGAAAGATTCGTCACTCGCAAATGGAAATGGCAATGGAGAAGGCGAGATCGTACTCGCGTGCTCGTTGCGGTAACCTTGGTCGGTACTTTGTTTACCGAGAATCCTATAATACTCGCCCAGGATATTGATCTAAATGATCCACGAGACGTACATCGTAGTGCGCATATCCATAACAACGATATGAGTTGTTGCGCGCCCTGCGCGCCGGAAACCAATCAAGACCGTGACCTATTTCGGCGATCTTGTTTTGTGCGAGCGTTGGCTAAGGCACGGATAGGTGTTCATACAAGAGATCTCATCACCGGAGCGCACGGCATCGCAGTCAAGGTGACGAGCGACCGAATTCCTGTTGCATTTGTTGAACGCCTTCGTTCCCTTTGCTTGGTTCTACTTCAACCAGATTATTTGCCTCAACAGTGGAACGATCTTGAATTCCATGTGCCTTATCCAGTCAAGGGTGTGACAGAAGTTCGCGACGGAAGGCTCATGCTTGTCGGTCACGAAATCGATCGAGGTGTGAAGGAAAGCGAGCTGATTGCCGGAGACCCTGTTCACTCGGCTTGGACAATCGGTTCAATCGACTTCCTCCCGATAACCTTGTATGGTTCAACAGCCCCGACAAGCGTTTTCTTTCGGCTGCGTCTTCATGGGAACGATCGCATCGAGATTCGCCCCCGTCCTGAAGACTTCTCATTTCGTCCTCATAGGCAAGATCTGTTCTTTGACCCAGGCGCGTTCTTCGCGCTATTGAGCAAAGTGTTCCGCGTTCCGTTCGGGTCGCCGGATGGCATGTTAACCGACGGATCGGACTCGGACTACGAAGGCGTTCGCGTATTTCACGGGAAGATTCTATCGCGGGAATGGGCGGTCGTGGGGAAAGGACCCGATGCCCCGAAGAGTCCGCCGCACTGGTGGGACGAAATGCGCTTGCTGGTCACCGACTCTGATCCGCAATACCTCTGCGTGCTGATTGTCTTGCGGGAACAGGATCGTCCGCTTGAGGTCCCCTGAGCGGGGCTGGGTGGCACTGTTGCGCACCGAAGTGTGACAATGTGATGTGTGCCACTGGTCGCTGTGGTTGCGACCAACGACGACAACTCATCGACTGCGTTGACCTTTCACGTCCACACAAACACACATCCGATACGACAATTGACGTTCTTGGAAGTAGCTCGCCCCCGCAGGAAATCTTCCTTCAACCCACTGCTCGAGAGCAGTGGCACGGTAGTCACTCGATAATTAGACAGCCGGTGTATCCATCCGTAGCGGTATATCCAATTGTCCATCCCAAAAGCGCGCGCTGGACTATTTTACTCGAAGAGGTAGACGAGCGATCGTTTGAGCCAATGGTGATCGATTCGAGCAACACGTTGGCGGCACGTCCGTCCGCCCTCCGGGCGGAGAGAGAGAAGAGGAATCGCTACCAGGGACTGAAGTCCCTGGCAACCATCGTGCGCCCTAACGGGCGAAGACTAAAGACGCAATGCCAAGGGCTTTCCCTATTGTTGACCCGATTGGCCACCGCCAAGGAATCGGCTCCCCCGGCGCTGAACAAGATTGCGCATGAAGCGCTCGCAAACCCACTACCCAGATTTAAGATCTGAGATTTCAGATTTGAGATTTCAGATGCTCTCAGTCTAACGGCAGGTGAACCTCGCGGCGTTGCCGCGAGAACCACCTGCCCTACAGTTTGTGGCGGCGATGGCTGGCGCCTTTGCGGTGTGGGCGGTAGCCGATGGAGGATCGGCCACGCGAGGATCGAGCGGGCGATTGCGGCGTTCGTTGGCGTGAGTGGACGTAGTCGCCGTCGCGGGCTTCGCGAGTGGCGCGTTCGCGTCGGTCCAAGAGCGCCTCTTTCGGCGGTGTCGCGGGGATGAGACAGCCGCAGCCGTCGCCGATCAGATCGCGCCGACCGGCCTGAAGCAGCGCCTTTCGCACCAGGAAATAATTCTCCGGTTTGAAGAACTGCATGAGGGCGCGTTGCAGCTTGCGGTCGCGCAGGAACCTGGCCACGTGGACCGGCTTCTTGGTGATGGGGTCGAGCCCCGTGTAATACATGCACGCGGCGATGTCCATCGGCGAGGGGATGAAATCCTGCACCTGCTGTGGCTTGTAGCCGTTGTTCTTGAGGAACAAGGCCAACTCGATCATGGCGTTCACGTCACTGCCGGGGTGTGCGGAGATGAAATAGGGGACGAGGTATTGCTCCTTGCCGGCGGCTTTGGATTGCTCGGCGAAGCGCTCGGCGAAGCCCTTGAAGTTGTCGATGCCGGGGCGCTTCATGAGGTCGAGGGTGTCGCGGTTGACGTTTTCGGGGGCCACCTTGAGATGCCCGCCGACGTGATGGGCGGTCAACTCTTTCATGTAGTCCGGCGAAAGTTGGGCGAGGTCCATGCGAACGCCGCTGGCGATCAAGACTTTCTTGACGCCGTCTTGCGACCGCGTCTCGCGCATCACGTCGACGAGCGCGCTGTGATCGGTGCCCAGTAGCGGGCATATCTTGGGATGCACACAAGAGAGTCGCCGGCAAATCGCTTCGACTTCCGGCTTGATGCAGCGCATCTCGTACATGTTGGCCGTCGGGCCGCCGAGATCGCTGACCACGCCCTTGAAATCCGGCCGACTGGCCATCGACTGCACCTCGCGGACGATCGATTGCCTGCTGCGCGATTGGATGATCCGGCCTTCGTGGGCGGTGATCGAGCAATAGGTGCAGCCGCCGAAGCAGCCGCGCATGATCACCACGGAGTCCTTAATGACCTCGTGTGCCGGGATCGGCTCCTTGTAGATCGGATGCGGCTTTCGCGTGTAGGACAGATCGTAGAAGAAATCCATGCCCTCTTGGGATTCGGGCAGGCGGCCGGGGTTGCACACCACCGCCTGTCGATCGTGCATCTGCACGAGGCGGCGGGCGTTGTAGGGGTTGGTCTCCATGTGGATGAGGCGGGTGGCCTCCGCGAAGGCGAGCTTGTCCTCTTTGATCTGCTCAAACGAAGGAAGTGTCAGCACGTCGTCAGCTTGGGGCAGCGTTTCGCTCGCCCCCATGACGTAGGCGACGCCGCGCATGTCGCGTAGATCGCGGACGGTCTCGCCGGCCTGCAAGCGGCGGGCGAGTTCCACAATCGCGCTCTCGCCCATGCCGAACACGACGAGATCGGCCTTGGAATCCAGCAGGATCGAGCGGCGGACGGTGTCGCTCCAATAGTCGTAATGCGCCAATCGCCGCAGGCTGGCCTCCACCCCCCCGGCGATGATCGGCACGCCCTTGTACGCCTCGCGGGCCCGCTGGCAGTAGGCCAGCGTCGCCCGGTCCGGCCGAAGACCGACGCGGCCGCCGGGCGAGTAGGCGTCGTCGTTCCGCACCTTCCGGTTTGCGGTGTAGTGGTTGATCATCGAGTCCATGTTGCCGGCGCTGATCGCGAAGAAGAGCTTCGGGCGGCCGAACGTTTTCCACGCTTCGCAGTTGTGCCAGTCGGGCTGGGCGACGATGCCGACCCGAAAGCCGTTGGCTTCGAGCACCCGTCCGAGGATGGCCATCGCGAAGCTGGGGTGATCGATGTAGGCGTCGCCGGTGACGAAGACGATATCGAGTTCGTCCCACCCGCGGGCTCTGGCTTCGTCCATCGACATGGGCAGGGGTCTGTCATCCCCTCTTACCAAGGGGGGATTGAGGAGCGTGGTTCTGTGCCACTGCTCTCGAGCAGTGGTCTTCGCTTCCCCCCTTACCAAGGGGGGATTGAGGGGGGTGGTTACGGGCCACTGCTCTTGAGCAGTGGTATTTCGGTTCGGCAAGCCGATGTTGACGAACTTCGTGGGATTAAACGATCCGGGCTCGGCCCGGGCGATGCTCTGAAACATCCTGATACCTCGAGGCCGATTCGTCCGTCCTGATTCGTCAGGACTCGCGAAACGGCTCCTTGAGCGACCGAAGAGCGGTCGCCGTGATCGCCTTATTATAGAGGCGTACTTGCACGGAGCAAGCGGGGATAGTCCGGGGTGAACGTTGCGAAATCAAGGAGACGACGATCACCTCGCCCGTAGCGGAAATCGTTCCGGATGATCAATGATCTCGGTGGTTAGGTCGATATCCAGCGCCGGCCAGTAGAAGTGTCCGGGAGACGGCTCCTCGACGTTCAATAGTTTCCCCACGGAGGCGTCCTTGAACCAAGGGAAGTTCTCGTAGGCAAGGAACATTTCTCGATCCCCCGCCAACATCCAGATTCCATGAGCGGAAATATTCGTCACTTCAGGCGCTGAAGTGCGTGTTCCAGGCTGAGGCGATTTCATCGTAGTGCTCCTGGATGATCCGCTCGATTTCCTTCAATTGGGCGCGTGAGAGACGGTGGTTCTTTGCCAGCTCGACTTCCGGTTTGAGCCAGAATTTCGCTTCGCCGTCGGGGCAGATCGCGTGGATGTGCATTCGCGGTTCTTCGCGTGAGAAGAAAAAGAACCGAAAGCCGCCTTCGCGAAAAACTGTCGGGCTCATGCACGCCTTCGTATCCGTGATTCTGCCTTGCAAGAGTCAATTGTCGATCGTACGAAGTTGGAGTTGCGCCGTCAAGGATAACTACGCATCCCGCAGCGCGCTCACCACGTGCATTCGCGCCGCCCGCCAGGCGGGCATGATCGAGCCGATCAGGCCAATGGCAATGGCCACGACTAAAGACGTCCCGATGATCTTCGGCGTGATCTCCAGCGTGTAGCTCACCGTGGTGAAGGTAGTCGGCAGCACGTTCCGCTGAACGCCATGCGACAAGAGGCTCAACAGGCAGCCGGTCGCCCCGCCCATGAAGGCCAGGAGCAACCCTTCCAGCACAAACGCCGTCAGAATGCTCGTCCGGGCGAAGCCCAGCGAGCGCAGCATGCCGATCTCCCGCGTCCGCCCCGCGACCGAGGCGTACATGGTGTTGGCCACCGCGAAGGCCGCGGCGATTCCCATGATGACGATCATCACCACGCTCAAGACCTGCGTCGCGGCCTGGTTGGTATTGAGATCGGTGAAGTACGTTCGCTCCGTCTTGGCGTTCAGTTCGACGGCCGGGCCCTTCACATAGTCGATGAGCGTGCGCCCGTCCTGCTCGTTGGCGACGAGCATGCGGGCCGAGGAATAACCCCGCCGGGCGTACACGTCTCGCAGCGTCTCCACGTAACCCCAGATTTCGCTGTCGGCCGCCGTTCCTCCGGTGGTGAAAATGCCCACGATCTTGAACGGGCGCTTTCCTCGCGTGCCCAGATCGATCTCATCACCGATTTCATGATTGCGATACAAACGGTGGGCCGAGTCGCCGATGATCACCTCGAACGTGCCCGGCTGAAACGGCCGGCCATCGACCATTCGCACCTTGCCGTGCCGGACCTTCGAGGCGGTCTCGAAATCGACGCCGCGCACGGCGGCATTGACGGCCACGTCGCTGCCGTCGCGCATGAACGCGCTGCTGATGGCCACCGTTTCAGAACTGATGATCGGAGCGGCGCCCTCTCGTACCGCCGCGGGCGCGGATTCCAGCTTGTTGACGTTATCCTTACCCAGCCCCGACACGGTTTCGGTGTCGGCGCCTTGGTTGATAACGATGACGGTGTTTGGATCACCGGTGCCGGCCATCGTGGAGAAGGCGCTGTCGGTGACGGCTTGCAGGTACGCGAACGCGCCGATGACCACGGCGATTAAGACCACCGACGAGATCGTGCTGGTGGGTCGGGCGAAAAGGCTCAAGACGTTGTATCGAAAGGGAAGAGCCATTGTTCAACTCTCTTAACAAGCCGTGGGCTTGGTAGTGTTTGGCTCGGGTTCCACCGGTGGCTTGTCCACCAGTATTTTCCGGGTTCGGGCACGCTTATCATCACACCACTTTGCGCAGGGCCGGGGCCACTTTCAAACGGCCTGCGAGCACCGCCGGAACGAAGGCCGCGAACACGCCGCACAACACGGCCACGACCAGACCGATGGCCGCCGTCTCCGACGTCACGCGAATCCCGCCCGGCATGTTGGGCATGGGAATCGGCGATGCGCTGGTGAGCAAATAGATCGGCCCGACGGCGACCAGGCCGCCCAACAAACCGAGCAAGAATCCCTCGGACAGCACCATCCGAATAATCCTCGCCGCTGAATAACCCAGGGCCCGCATGATGGCGATTTCCCGCGTGCGCTCCCGAAAGGCCATGCTCATCGTGTTGAACGCGACCATGACCGCGACGATCACGATCAATCGGCCGATGGTCCAAACGAGGCCCACCCAGTCGCCGCCGCTGCGGGCGAACGACGCGATGAACGTCGATTCCATTTCGGTGCGGGTCTCGTGTTCGGAGTTCGCGAAGTGTTTGTCGATTTCCGTGAGCGCCCATTGCCGGCCCTCGGGCGTCGCACACTTCAGCCAGAAGTTGTTGACCCCTCGCGGCTGCCCCGTCAGTTGCTCCGACACTTCGTTGTAATAATCCAGCGCGAAGTAAAGCCAGGAAGCCCGTAGCTCTTGCGGGATGGCCACGATGACAAATTCCATCTCCGCGAACGGTGGGATGCTGCTCTTGAGCGTGACTCGATCGCCGAGCTTCCAGTTCATCTGGTCAGCTATTTCCTTGCCGATGATGGCCGCACGACGTTCCGTTTGAAACCGCTCGATGTCCTCCGCGGTCATTCCGAACTCGCTGTACACGATTGGAAACGTGTCGCGGTCGACGCCCATGCTGGCAAATGTGGTCTGTTTGCCGGGAACGCGGCCGCCGAACCAGCTCGTTCGGCAGATGGCCGTGATGTAGCCCTCCGGGGCCAGCGCCTCAATCTCATCGCGAATCCGCAGCGGCAACGCCGTTGTGTAGGTCAGCTTGTCATGAACCGCCACCCGCATCTGCTTTTCCGAATTGGCCAGGAATTCGTTGACCAGGGCGACGGCCGATCGCGCCGTGGTGAACACAAACATCGGCAGGGCGATGGCCAGGACCGTCAGCGTGGTGCGCAAACGGTTGCGGGTGAGATTCTTCAGCAACAAACGAGCGCGAGTCATAAAAGCTACCGAAAGTACAACGCGTCCCCATTGTCGATTGTCGATTGTCGATTGTCGATTGGATGGATAGGCATGTGGGGCAACTTCTTCAATCGACATTCGAAAATCGACAATCGACAATCCTTCTCAATACGTGACCGCGGCCTCGGCTTTTGTCGCGTGCGCGAACAAGGCGCCTTTTTCCAGATGAATGATGCGTCCGGCGTGGGCGGCGGCCTGCTGGTCATGGGTCACCATGATGATCGTTTTTCCGAACTCCTTGTTGAGCCGTTCGAGAAGCATGAGCACGTCGTGGGCGCTCGCCGCGTCGAGGTCGCCGGTCGGTTCGTCGGCGAGCAGCAGGTCCGGGTCGGTGACGATGGCCCGGGCGATGGCGACTCGCTGCTCCTGACCGCCGGAAAGCTGCGACGGCTTATGATCGGCGCGGTCTTCGAGGCCGACGACGGAAAGAGCGAGTCGGACCCGCTCGGCGCGTTCGCGGCCACCCATGCGAAAGAGCATCAGCGGCAATTCGACGTTTTGGGCGGCGGTCAAGACCGGCAGCAGATGGTACATCTGGAAAATAAATCCCACGTGGCGCGAGCGCCACGCGGTCAGTTGCCGTTCGGACATCTCATGGAGATCGGATTCGCCGACGCGGATCGTTCCGGCGGTAGCGGTGTCGAGGCCGCCGATGAGGTTGAGCAGGGTGGTCTTGCCCGAGCCGCTGGGCCCCATGAGGGCGACGAACTCGCCGCGCTCGATCGAAACATCCAAGCCGGTGAGGACGGGGATTTCAATGCTCCGCTTGCGGTACGCCTTTTCGATTCTTCTTAGTTCGATGTAGGGCATCTATTCAGCCTACGAAGTCGCGGCGGACGTGTCCATTCTTTACCGAGCCGTCAGGGGCATGGGGGGACGGTGAACGGGAACCCGAATCCGCTGAACGCGCTCACGTCGGCCGAGACATCGGCGAAGTTGGTCACCTGATTCGGCGTGTTCGGCAAGCCGGGGTTGCCCGCGCCGACCAAATCGGCCCGGGGGGTGGAAGGAGCAGCGGCCACATTGCTGAACTTCTGCACGATCGAGTTGATGTCCGCGAAGTTGGGTTGCGAAGCTCCGCCGAAGCCGCGAATAACATCGCCCCATTCCCCGGTGGCCACCAGCAAGGGGTCGGAACAGACCGTCCCCGAAGCGTCGCACATGCGCACGTGGTACGCCGCGCCGGGGGCGATGGCGGCGCCGAAAAGGTGTAGCACACCACTGGTCCAAATCTGGGCATTGCTTGGTGTGGGCGCGCAGACTAGCGGAGCCCCTCGCAGGCCCGGGTTCGGTGAGTTGGGAACGTTTTGTTCCGCGCCCGCCCACCAGATGTCGCCGATGTTCGGGGAGTCGAGGCACGCGCCGCCCGGACAATGAGAATCCGTTTCGCAGCCGCGTCCGGCGTTGGCCCCGCCGGCACACTGCTTCATGGACATGATCTGAACCTGAATGGAGGAGACACCGCCGGTCGGCGTGAACGAAACATATCGGCTCTTGTTGCCGCATGCCGCGGGCGGCGTGCAGTCGGCATTGGTGCTGCACGGCGTTCCCGTGTCGGCGCCGGCCGTCTGGCAGGTGTCGTCGCCGACACCGGGCGGGCTCAGCGCACCGGAGCAGCCTTCGGCGCACGACCCTCCCGAACTCCAAAGACGCGGCTCCGGCATCGCATTGCATTCATTGAGGGTCGCGTTGTCCGTGCAGCCGGCCCCCGGATTGCCAATGTCGAAGCAGCATGGACCGGTGGGAACGATGATTCGAGCGGACATCATGGTCGTTGGCGGCGGGGTCAGACAGTTGCCGCTCTGAACGAACGTGCCCGAGGGCATGAGGTCAATGGTGTATGTTCCCTTGGCGTCGGGGGGAACGGAAAGTGTGAACGTTCCCGCGTAACATTCCGGTTGATTCCCAACGGGCGATCCAGCCGCGGAGTCGCTGCACACGCGGTCGGGAACGGTGTTATCACATGCCGGGGAATGCGGCGCGGGGATGCAATAGTCGGCGCGGCCGGGCGTATCTTCGCGGGTTGTCTGCCACGCGCTCTCACAAACGTTGGCGTTGCAATACGTCGGCGATGATGAGTTACCCTGGGCGAGTTCACAATCGTTCGCGCCTCCCGGACAGGGAACGGCGGCATTCGTGATAACCCCACCGGCGCCGTTATCAAACGTCGATGAGTCGATCGCGATTTGAAATGCCCTCAAAGTCCCGTCGCCCACATCTTCATAACCATTCAGACGCCCCTCCAGGAACACAAGGGTATTGTCCGGCTCCGGGATGGTAATGGTCCGCGTGGAATCATCGATCGTGGTGCCGGGCGGATAGGGAGTACCGCCGGTCACGGGAGTCAGACGAATCGTGGGGCTTCCTCCGGCCCGGGATGCCGCGGGGCTCACGCACTCATCGGGGACCTCGTCCAAGTTGCAGTCCTCGCTCGTGCCGTTGGAGATTTCCAGCGTGTCATCGATGCCGTTTCTGTTGCAATCGTAGTTGAACACGAACAACCCGCGTTGGATATCCGAACCAATGAAAATGCCGCTGGGAAAGCCGGCGAAAATGCCCCAGATGCCGTCGAAATCGACCGTGTTGGCCTCGGGGTGCGTGTCGCGATAGGCCACCTGGTGGGCGGTGTTGACGTCGCTGATGTCATCGACCGTCACTCCGTATTCGTACATGGCCTTGTACAACAAGGGGCCCTGCACCATGTGATCGTGGTCGATGACGCACTTGCCGTTGTTGTACGAGCGCACGTACACCGGGTCAGCGGGGTCCGAAACGTCGAACACGATCGTCGTGGCCGGTATGCCGAAATCGGACTCGTCGAACTCATCATTGATGAAGAGGTATTGGCGATCCTCCGACAAATCGACTCCGTGGGTGTATCCCTGTTGGGGGTAGGTCCTCGTGGCCAGGAGGACCATGGGGTTGTGGTTGGTCACGTCCACGACGCGAAGGTTGCTGTTGCCGCAGGCGCAGTAGGCGATATCCTTACCGGCCATTGGGCCCTCGGTGTATCGAACCACGATGGAATCATGGATGTATACGCCCGTGCCGCCGCTGGTGGGCACCGCGACCGGATTGGCGGGGTTGGCCAGGCTGAGGGGGACCATGTCTCCGCCGCGCAGATTCGATCCGTTGGCGTATAGAAACCCGCTGCTGGTGTTCAACGCGACGGTATGGATGGTTTGCAGGCCCGAGGGAGTGAAGTTGCCGACCGAGGTCACGATGCCGCTGTCGATCTGAGTGAGGTTGAACACTTGGACGCCGTTGCCGTTTTGATTGCTCACGTAGGCGTATTGCTGATAGATCTTCATGTCCCGCCAGAAGGAACTCGTGCCGTTGATGCTGGCCACGAGGGTGGACTGGGTGGGGTTGGTGACCCGCACGAAATTGGTCGCTTCGTTCGTTCCGACGATGGCGTATTCCTCGCCGCCGGGGGAGACGTAGCCCCAGCAATCGTTGGCGGAGGACGAAATCGGTGACAACGCGCTGATGGGGAAGTGATCCAGGATTTCGATGCCGAAGCCGGCGTAGGGTTGATGGGGCGGGAGACACTCGGCCACGCAGCAGCTGGTGCTGGGCTGGTGGAACTGATTGGGGCCGGCGCAATTCGTCGAGTCGATGCCGTCGGCACATGTCCCGTCGGCGAGGTTGCAGCAAGCCCCGAGGACGCTGGCGATTTCGCCGGTTTCTTCCGCTAGGTCCGCCGCGGCAGTGGGTCGCTCGGGGAGTGGGAAGGGAACGGCGCGGGCGGTCTGATCGGGAAGTACAAGAATTCCTCCCATGAGGAGGAGGCCGGCGATTCGAGGCATACGGATCATCTGCAATCTCCGATTGAGGCTACGTCCTGAGGGTCCCCGTTCCGAGGCAAGGCTGAAGCACCGAGCGGATGTTCAATCCTGAATTTTGGCCTTGAGGTCGTGAAGCAAGGTTTCACCCCGCTGACAGTGTATCACGCGACGGGGTTCCGAGACAAGCTGCGCTTTTCGGTGAGAAATTGAACTCTGCGCGTATTTTGGTTACGATGCGAGTTTCCATGCAAGTTCGTTTCAATTCCGCCGCGCGACGCTCGAAGTTTTCCGGAGATACCGAGATGAGTCGTATTTACCTCGTCATGACGCTGGCGATCGGTTTGTTGCTCGGGATGAAGAGTCGCGTGGCCGGCGACCTGTTTGACAACACCGGGGCAAATCGTTTCCAGGACGACGTCGTCGCACCGGCCGCGGTCGGTTTGGGGGCCTGTTGCAACGTCAGCACTCAAACATGCGTCGATAACGTTCCATCCCTATCCTGTACGGCCTCGGATGAGGTCTTTGAAGCGGGGAGAAGCTGTTGCGAGGCCGAGTGCATCGCCCCCGGCGAGGAGTATGCGTTCAGCGGCGTGGAGCTGTTGAGCCGAGTTCCTCTCCAGTCCTTCCCCGGCCCGTCCGGGGAAATGAACGACTGTTGGGGATATGTGTCGCCGTCGGGTCGGGAGTACGCCATCCTTGGCCTCGACCGAACGACGGGGTTCGTCAACATCACCGATCCGTTCAATCCGGTGATCGTGGCCGACATCGCGGACGCGTTTTCGCATTGGAGCGATGTGAAGGTGTATGGTGAATACGCCTACAACAGCACGGAAGCCGGCGGTGGCATTCAAATCTTCGATCTGAGGCAGAGCGATCAGGGCGTCGTGACTCTGGTCGGGGCCCTGACCGCTTCGGGCCTCCAAACCTCACATACGATTACCGTGAACCCCGCCAGCGGGTACCTATACCTTAATCGGACCAACATCGCCGGCGGCGGTTTGGTTGTCGTTGACCTGGCCGACCCCGCGGCCCCGGCCATCGTGGGCGCCTGGACGGAACAGCGTTTGCACGATTCGCAGGTGGTGTCCTACACATCGGGTCCATACGCGGGGCGTGAGATCGCATTCTGTTACTGCGGGAACGCCGGACTTTTCATTGTTGACGTGACCGACAAGAGCAACATGTTCACCCTATCGTCGGTGACATACCCCGACATGACTTTTTGTCATCAGGGCTGGCTGACCGACGATCGGCGGCATGTCCTCATCAATGATGAGCAGGACGAGCTCGCTTTTGGGTTCCCGGCCAGGACGTACATTGTGAACGTCGAGGACTTGGAAAACCCGTTCTTTGTCGAATTCTACAGTAACGGTAAGTGCACGGTGGACCACGATCTGATCATCGATGGGCCACTGGTATACAAGGTGAATGACAGCAACGGCTTTCGCGTGGACCACTTGGGAGGCTATGCCGCACGTGGACCGGCGACTTCCGGCGGTCCGCCATTTGAAGTCGCGTTCTTTGATACGTACCCCGCTGGCAACGTGGTTGACTATGTCGGCGCATGGGGTGTGTACGCCGGCTTCCCCAGCGGCGTTGCGATCGTCTCCGATCGAGAGCGCGGTTTGTTTGTGCTCAGTTTCGATTGCAATCGCAACCAAATTGACGACACGGATGACATCGCGTCGAGCACCAGTCAGGATTGCAACGGCAACGGCCTGCCCGATGAGTGTGAACGCGACGCGTGTGGCCCCACCGGACCCGTTGTCGGTGACGACACCTGTCAGACGGCCGGGGCGGACTTGGGGACCCCGTGTCGGAGCCACAGCGATTGCCCGGTGCCCGGTTCGGCCTGTGGAAACAAGAACCGCTACATCTCATTCGGTCCGATTAACGCGGCCATCGCCGGTGGCGCGTCGATTCAGGTCGAGGTCCTTTCCATGCCGCAGTTCCCCTCGATGGTCGGGGACATTTACTACGCGGGGCCGGAGCAGAGCATTCCCAATTCGCCGAACGCGGCCCTTCGCGGCGCCCCGCTCCAGTGCACGGCGCATGCCCAGACTTGGACGACCGGTTTGCTTCACGTGTTCGGGGCGATCATCGTGCCGGGTTCAACCTACGGCGTGCGGATGTGCGACCCGAGCGGCGTCCAGTGCGATGGCGAATTGCTCGTGGCCACCGCGAAATGGGGCGACGTGGTGCGGCCATTCGGTGGTGTATCCCAGCCGAACTTCGGCGACATCAACTCCATTGTGCAGAAGTTCAGCAACCTGGCCTCTGCTCCGTCGATGGCCCGGGCCGATCTGGTCGGCGCGGGCAACCCCGGTGCGGCGAACACGCCGAATCAAGTGGCCAACTTCGCGGATATCTCCAGCGACGTGAGCGCCTTCAGCGGATTCCCCTACCCGTACACCGTGCCAGCCTGTCCGTAGCGGGTGCAGGCCAATCAGCGGGTTGTGGAGCCCGTCTACTCGCCTTGTTTCACGTCAACGCGCGAAAAAGGAATTCTGTGTGACTCCCGCTAACGTTTTTCGCTCATGGAAGTAGCACAGTTGGTCGGTTGCTCCCCTCAGTCGGACCTTGAAAGCGCGGCCTGATCAGGTCCGTCACCTACGAAAACCAATACGGCGTCGCGGGCGGACCGCCGAAGCTTTCCGCTGCGCCTGGTGATTGGCCGGTCTGAACCGGCCGTTGCGCCAACAAGACGATTGGCAGGGTCTCGCCTCGCGCGGGTCGGGGCATTTTGGGAGTCGTTTCTGTTCACAAAAGGAGTCAGTCCATGAGAAGCAACACAGTTCGTTTTGGGGTGGTCATGTGGTTATTCGCGGCGGGTTTGAGCCGGGCTTCGGACGTCGCCACGGTGAATCCGCATCGGGGCTACCTGACCAAGGGCGGGACACCGGTCCTGGCCATCGGTCCAGCATCAGTGGCGCCTGATTCAGCCGCAAGCGAAAACGAAGCGGTTTCGGTCCGCGGCGGGGTTTGTATGCTCGATGAAGCGGGCTGCCATGATCCTATTGAGGCCGGCATTGCGCCCCTGAGCGACCTGTCGACCGGTGTACGGGCCGTCGATGACTTCTCTCCCACCGGAACTCTAATCTCAGAGGTTTGCTGGTGGGGCATTTATTTTGATGGCGGCGATTGCGGTCCGGGGCCCGGTGATGACTTTCAGATCACCGTCTACGATGATGCCGGTGGGCTCCCCGGTGTTTCCCTTTCATCGCAGTCGGTGATTGCGACCCAGGTGATTTCGGGGGCCTTCCTTGGTTTGCTTGAGTTCGAGTTTACGGCCACGCTGCCCACGGCGGTCGACGTCGCCTCGGACGGCTGCTACTGGATCGAGATTACCAACAACACCACCGGAGCGCCTGACACCTGCAATTGGTTCTGGTCGCCTGGAGCGGCGGGCAACTCCTTCAGCCTTCACGACATCGAGGCGGATGGGGTGTACGACTATTCGGACCAGGTGCGCGACAATGACCTCGCCTTCTGCGTGGATACCCCGATTGCCGCCGACGATTGCGGCGTGGTGCTGGGGAGTTGTTGCCTTTGCCCCGGGTGCGCACTAAGCACGATGGCGCTGTGCCCGACGGGCTTATGGCAGTACGGAGGGACCTGTACCCCCAGTCCGTGTCCGACTCCGGCCAACGACCCCTGCATGGGGGCACTACCTATCGTCGATGGTATTACGGAGTTCGACACGTTCTGCACCACCACCGATGGTCCTAGTCCGCTTTTTTGCGATGTCGGGGATGAGCCTTATGGTTCTGACATCTGGTACACGTACACCGCCACGTGTGACGGCCTATTAACGGTCAGCCTGTGCGACAACACGAACTTCGATGCGTTCGTGGCGATTCACAGTACCGGAACGACGGCCTGCGCCTGCCCGCCAGCCGGATTCATGGAGGGATGCGCGGACGAGAGTTGCCTTCCGATTGGATTGGCGCCGTCCCTCACCGTTTCCGCCACGTTCGGCGATTGCTACACGATTCGGGTCGGCGGATGGGACGGCGCGCAAGGCATTGGGGAAATCAGCATTACTTGTGGTTCGCTGCCCAACCCGCCGACCGCCGGCGACAACACCTGCCAGACGTCGGCGGCGGACTTGGGCACGCCGTGCAACACCAACGCGGATTGCCCGGTGGCGGGCTCGGCCTGCGGGAGCAAGAGTCGCTACCTGTCGATCACCCCTGGCCTCGCGGCGGTCGCCGGGGACACTCCGACCTCGATTCAGGTCCAGATCGTCTCCATGCCACAGTTCCCCTCGATGGTCGGGGACATCTACTACGCCGGTGTGGAGCAGAGCATTCCCAACGCGCCGAACCCGGCGCTTCGCGGCGCTCCGCTGCAATGTACGACGACCCCGAATGCCCAAATCTGGACAGAGGGAGTGCTGCACGTGTTCGGACCACCGATCGTCCCCGGATCGCTGTACAACGTGCGGATGTGCGACGCGAGCGGGACGAGTTGCTCCAATCCGCTTTTAGTGGCAACGGGCAAGTGGGGCGACGTGGTCCGCGGCTTCGGTAGCGGGCAACCGAACTTCACAGACGTCAGCTCAATCGTGCAGAAATTCACCCAACAAGCTTCAGCGCCCTCCATGCCGCGAGTCGATCTGGTGGGCACCAGTGGCCCGGGTACGCCCAACACGCCGAACCAAGTGGTGAACTTCACGGATGTCGCGGCGGACGTCAACGCGTTTGCCGGGTTCCCGTACCCGTATACCGTACCCGCGTGCCCGTAGGAAATGGTGGCGAATGAAGAATGGGGAACGGGATCCCGTAAGCGGAGCGGTGCACTTTGCGGGATTTCTCAGCGGACGAACTAACGGGGAAGGGATTCCCGCACGAGCGGTGGTTCGCCCGGATGTTTTTGAAATCGGCTGGCGGGGACCCAGCGGGTGTTGTAGCGGAAGCGCCAATCGGCGGCTGATGCGCCGTCTGCATCAGAATCGGAACCAGCAAGACCAACCGGAAGCGGCTCGACGGTTTCGCCATCGGTTACGTTGTGATCGCCGTCCTTGTCCCAGCCGACGGAATAGAAGAAGAACGATCGTTTCATGCCGGAGCGCGGCGCCGCTATGGAATCGGCGTCGAACGTCAGCGTCAGGGCATCACCGGCGTTCATGACCACCATTTCATCGTCGCGGGCGCGGAGCAGATCGACCACGTCGCCGTAGGCCGTACACCATCCCTGCAAGGCGGTTCGCCACGGCGGGCGCTCGAAAACCCGGTCGTGATCCGGGGTGGTCGGATGCTCCGGTGCGCGGGACCGCATCTCGGAAAAGCCTCGCCATTCGAGTTGCGCGGCGGCGGGCGGGTGCTCGGTGATTCGAATTGCTTCGGCGGCCACTCGCTCGAAGAGGGCGATGCGGTCCCATCGGATTTCAAATGTTGTGGTCAATCGCAATTGATCGGCGCCCGCGGGGAGCTTTGCGGTGAGGTCGCAGAGAATGGTCTTGGTTTTCCCGGCGGGGATGCCGACGACCACATCGACCGGCGCCCATTGCCCGCCGGGGTCGCGGGCTTCCAGCCACGGCGGAATGATCGACAGCGACGAGTTCTGCGAGAGGGCGATGTTGGTGCTGCCGTCGCCGTATTGCAGCCAGCCGGTCATGGCCAGGACCATCGGACGGGAGGCGTCCAAGGGTCCGAAGTCCAAGGTGAGTGTCATTTGATGGCACATGCCGCGCAGGGGCGGCGGGAGCGGTGGGCCCGGCGGAGCGAAGACGCCGTCAATCGCTCGCACTGCCTCGGTGCGGTCGAGGCCATCGTCGCCGCGGACGGAGCGTAGCCCGCGCGGCTTTCCCACTGGCCAGAGTTCGGAAGGTGGGAACGGCGGGAACATGAGCTTGTCAGTCGGGTGGACCTCGATGCCGGCGGGATGTTCGACGGCCAGCAGCTTCACTTCGTCCACGTAAAAGACCTCGCGGAATTCGTCGGTGATTTTCAGGGTGAACGCGCCGTCGCGCGGCCGGAAATCGTCGTCGGTGCCGATCGCAACGATTTCGTCGGGATCGGCCGGGAGCATCTGCTCGCGGGTCAGCGGCAGTCCGATCGGCGAATTGCCGAGAAGGTCAGTCACGAAGCGAAACCGCGAGCCGTCCCAGGCGTACAGCAACGGGCACGAGCCGGTGGCCACGTTTTTTTCGACGATGGTCAGGGCGGCGCGCTCGACGCGAACATCGATCTGGTTGTCCACCACGCCGTTGGTCCAGAGGGTTTGAATTACGTCGAGTTTCTCGCGCCGGCAGACGCCGATTTCGATGGGCACCTGATGAACCCGGCGAGTCACCCAGAATGGTCCTTCGCGCACTTCAAGGTGCGTGCCGAAGCCGGAGGGATTGGTTTTGATCGTGGCCAGTCGAAGTTTCAATTGATGATGGGCGTTGCCGCCGTCGTTTCGGATGAAGCGTAGGCGATGATCCTCGGTCACAGCCAGGATATCCGTGTCGCCGTCGGCGTCGACGTCGACCGCGATGAGTTCGCTTATCGGAGAAAGCGGAATCGTGGCCAGGCCGAGGGCTTCGGTCACGTCGCTAACCTTCGGCTTTTCGGCCAATTCCAGACGCAGGACTCGCAAGGCGGCCTGGGCGGGTTGATCGCCTTTCGTGACCAGGGCCAGGTCGAGTGCGCCGTCGTTGTCGTAATCGAACAGAGCCGCGGCGGTGACGGATTGGCCGGAAAACGAGTGAGCGATGCGATCGACGGTCGAACCGAGGCGAATCTCGACTCCGTCCTTTCCGACAAGCACGGCGTCAACTCGGCCATCGTTGTTCAGATCGTCGACGAGCACGCGCTCGGCGGGGGGCCAGGGGCCGGGCGGTTCGGGCATCGGTCGAAATCGACCGGTGCGCTGGTTTTCAAAGACGAGGGTCGGCTCGCGCCCACGCGCCACGATTACATCCACGGCAACGTTGGCGTCGAGGTCGGCGGAAGCGGCATCGGACGCCGACCTCGTCGAGGTGATGCCTACCTTTTGGGTCACGTTCTCGAAGGCGCCGTTGCCGTTGTTCTGCCAAAGTTGCAGACCGTCGTTGCCAGCGAGCAGCAAATCGAGATCGCCGTCGTGTTCATAGTCGGCCCACGCGGCACGCGTCGCCGATGCATCCTTGAGTCCGGCGGCTTCCGTTACGTCGCGAAACGCGGTTTCACCCGTCCGTTGGATGATTCGAACACCGGCCGAGGTGACCACGACGAGATCATTGAACGCATGCTTGGCGTGCTCGAACTTCTCGCCTTTAGGCACTTCATCGTGGAAATTGCCGACGATGCATTGAACGGACTTCGCGCCGGCGGGAAGCGCGAAGTCGACACTCCGCCGCGCAATCGTGCCATCATCTGACACTCGCAGCAGGCTCGCTTTTCCTTCCGGATCGACCGCGAATAGCGTCGGCCGCCCGGAGGAATCGATATCAATCACCGCGGCGGCAATATTTTTCGATGCGTCGCCCATCAGGCGATCCGTGTCGTCGATGAACCGCACGGGAATGGAATCGCAAGGCGGCGATGGCCGGTGCCGCTCGGGGATCGCCGACTCGGGAAGTGTGTACGCACAACGTTCGAGTGCGTCGACCGAGCGGGTGTCGTCGCCGAAGATCGCCCGCAATCGAGTGAACTCGTCCATGCGGCGGCGGAACTCAGCCTGATCGCCCGCCTGTCGAGCGTAGGTGCTCAGCTTGAACTGGGCGCTGGCGTGGAGCGGATCGAGCCGCGCCGTTTCCGCCAGTTGGTCCTTGGCTTTGTCGTGTTTGCCGGCGGATTGATAGGCGCTGGCCAGTTGATATCGCAGGACGGCGGAGTCGGCGTCGAGTCGGACGGCGGCTTCAAGCGGTGGAATCGCCTCCTCGAAGCGCGACATGCGCACCAGCGCCAAGCCGGTCAGGTAGTGCGCGGCGACTGAATCGGGCTCGAGCTTTCGCACGGCGTCCAGAGTTTCCAAGACGGCCGGGAAATTCTGACCAAGGAATTGGGCGCGGGCGAGGTTTCGCTGGGCGGCCGCCGATTTCGGCTCAAGCTTGACGGCGCGGGTCAGGACTTCGATCGCATCCTTGGAACTCCGGTTTTCCAGGTGGGCCTTGGCCAGGTTCATCAGGCGGATGAACTCGGTTGGGTCAGTTTTCACCTCCGCTCGTGGATCGGGTGTCGGTTGAGCGGACCCTTGCGCGCAGGCGCATGACATCCATAGGGCGCTCAACAGAATCAATCCTCCGCCCCTTCGGGGCGGGCTAGGAAGAATGATCCGGCTACCACGGGTTCCGCTTGCCCGCCTGACGGCGGACGGCGCTTCACCCGTGGCTACAGCCCTTCGCTCCTCCGGAGCTCTCCGGCGAGTCACTGCACTAAGTTCTGTGTTTCTGTCGTGGGTCATCGCCTCGACCGGCGATTATAGCATGAAGGTGATGAGAATGAGGCTGGCGGCGCCGAGGAGCACCGTCGAGGCGAGACCGGCCACGACCGCTCGTCCGCCGACACCGGCCAATTCGCGGATATTCACGTCGAGTCCGATGGCGGCCATGGCCAGGGTCAGGAGGAGTTCACCGCAGAAGGTCAGCAACCAACCGATGGGGACATCGGCCGGTTGAAAGGCGGCGGAGAGTTGTTCGCGGGTCGGGAATTGCAGCGTGGGGATCAGGCCGAACGTGTTCAACGCGGAAAGGGCGACGAAGCCCCACACGAACCAGGGAATCAGGCGGGCGTAGTGGATAACCAGCCCCTCGTTGCCGCGCGGGTGCGACGCCGTGTGCCGGGAATGGATCAACGCGAGCACAAACACCATCGGTGCCAGCATCGTGACACGCACCAGCTTCACGAGGGTGGCCACCGCTCCCGCATCCGGACTGAACGCGTAGCCCGCGGCGACGACCTGCGGTACCGCGTGGATCGACGTGCCGCACCAGATGCCGAACGCTTCATTTCCGACGCCCAACTGCCGACCGACCACGGGAAACATCAGCATGGCCAGGAGGCCGAAGAGATTAACCGTGCCGATGGAAAGGACCACGTCATCATCGTGGGCGTCGATCAGCGGGGCGACGGCCACAATGGCGCTGTTGCCGCAAATGCCCGTGCCGGCGCCGAGAAGAAGCGAGGTCTTCGACCCCAGACCGAGCAGACGCCCGATGGCGAAGCCGCCGCCGACGCCGATCAACAAGCACAGCACGGTGAGCAGAAAGGCCGGAAGCCCTACATTGGCGATGTTGAGCAGGTTCAAGCCCGCCCCGGTCAGCACGATCGCCACCGGGATCACTTTTTTCACGATGTGCCGGCAGCCCGCCTTGATCGACGACGGAAGCGCCAGAAAGTTCCGCAGAAGCAGCCCCGCGAGAATTGCGATGATCGCGGCACTGACCGGGTGTCGCACGCCCGCCTCACCGGGGACACTGAACGGCGCGAATGGAAGTTTGTGAATGATGTACGCCGCGACCGCGACACCGCCGGCCAGGACATAGCCGTTTCGGAGCGCGGCGGGCGGTTTCGGGGCCGCGGTCGTCGTGGTGACGACCGGTTCGTACACCCCCTCCATGCAGCCTAGGGAACCGAGGGCGTCGGCACTTAGACCGCCGTCGTAGAGGACCTGTTCCAGTCGCCGCGTTGCCGGCCCCGAAGCGACCACGGGATAAACATCCAGGGTCATGCTCTTTTCGCCTTATATCCCGCCGCCCATCGTGTACTCGTGAATGATCGGCATGTATTCCCGGATCAATCCATCCGTCAGCGAATACGTGTCCATCCGCAACAGCGGCGGCGAATAAATATGGAGCGTGATGAGGTCCTGCCCGGCCGGCTGCAAATTGGAAACCTGGTGAATGTCCGCGTCCTGCGAGGCCACGATCTCCCCCGTCCCCATATCCGCGGATGAGACCGCCTTGATCAACCCACAGGGCGTGAAGGCGAACTTGGTCTCGGTGGCCACGCCGGTGAGCACCTTGAGTCCGCACGTCGAGGCCGCGTGATTGTGGATCGGGCTGCGTTGGCCGCTGCGCCAGCAGATGACCAGCAGGTGATACCATTCGCCACCGCGCACCTGATTGCGCAGGTAGTTCCGCTCGCCGAAGCGGACGTAATGGGCGACGTCGGAAGTCGTCAAATCCGTTTCGCCCAGCCATTCGGTGAGTTGTTCGATGGTGGCCCGGCTGCGCAAGGCGTCCAGGCGCTCCAGCAATCGAGCGAGTTTCGTGGGTTGAGCGGTGGTAATCATGCTGACGAGCCTCCGGGGCCGGACCCTCTATGACCGGTTATCGGAGCGAATGGCGGGGCGAGTTCAGAACGAACCAAACCCATTGCACGAGAGGGCCGACGTTCGCGCCGTGTCGAGAGTCACCGGCGGCGGCGTATCATGGCGATCGGCGACCGGCCGTCAAGATCGGAACCGCGATCGTTACGTTCATGCAGCATTGAGGTGGGGGAAGGATTCCCCCGAAGAGCGGGGTGCGAGAAGGGGTTCTCGCACCAGGAAATGCACCTGCCCTACTTCTGGCAGGGGCGGGGCGTAGGCTTCGATGGAATATGGACGTTTGCGGCGGCCAGATCGGCGAAGTTGATGAAACCGTCGGCGTTTATGTCCATGCGATCATTGTCAGCGGCCTCGAGCGTAGGGATCGACATGTGGAGGAGACTTAAGTCCGCGAAGCTGACAAAGCCGTTGTTGTTGGCGTCACCCATCTGCACCTGGTAGTCCAGAAAGAACGGATCGGCGCTGCCCCACGCCCCCTGGTTCGCGACGCGATACCACGCTCTATGCTCCATGACTCCCGCGGCCGAGGTGTCACGCAGCCGTAACCTCCGCGGACGACCATGCTCATCGTTCCTGATGGAGATGTCGAAAATGCCGGACAGGTCCTGCCCCGGGCCGGGTCCAAAACAGTTGTCCTCGGTCAGTTTGTAGATCGCTAATTCTCCCGGCTGCGGGGCGACCAGATCGCGGTCGAACCCCAAGATGATCGTGTTCCGGCGCAGACGGGAAAGCTGAGTGTTGATCAGCGGATCGCTGCTGACCAGCGTGGCCAGCGGCTGCGGACACACCGCGTCCGACGGGACCGTCACGGTCAGCGGTTCGAGGGTCTGAAACCCTACGGCATCGGGAGCCCCGTTCAAGAGAAGAAAGGTCGCGTCAGGCCCCTTTGAATAGCTCACCACGAACTCGCCGCAGGTGTCCTCGGACACCTGAAGGTGCAACGTGCCGGCGTAGGCCAGCTGCCCGGCGTCGGTTGGACCAAGCCCGGACAGCACTGTACTACCGATAGCCGGGTCCGCTCCCGCGGTGATCGCCCGGGCCGCGGCAACGGGGACGAAACCGAAGTGAATGAAATCGGGCCGATTGATGTCCACGGCGAAGGCGCCTTCGGGGTTGTGACCGGCGGCGACGCAGATGCCGTTGCAGATTGGAAACTCGGCAGGGCAGGTGTCGCCCAGAATACAACCGCACGTGGCGAAAATGGAGCACAGCGGCATAGCGATCGGACAAGAATCCATCTCGCCGCAGCCGGTGATGGGAGCCGCGTCCCAACCCAGGGGAAATAATGCCCCGATTCCCGACCCATTAAAAAAGGCGTGAGCGTCGAACGTGACCTGATAGGTACGGATCGTCGAGCCGGCGCCGTCTTCGTTCCACCCGAAAATGTAGATCTCGGCCTCGATCACATCGCCCGGCTGAGCCTCGATATCGCTGGACGGCGCGATCGGAGAGTCGTTGATCTTGATCGCCCGCGTGGCCACGCTTGCGGCTTGTACGGACGCGGCGGCCAGCAGCCAAAGTCCGACGGACGCATACCCCTGGCTGTAGCGATGTCTAGGAATCCTCATGCTTGCCCCCCCTTGGGCCGACCGACCCACCATATGCTCGAACAAAGAACCTCAAGGTACTAAAAACACCGGCCTGGGTCAATCGACGGACCCCCCGTTCGCGGGCGTGAAGCTCCCGACATGGATCGGAATGGCAGTTCCAACTCCGGTCAACGACCGGTAACCGTAGTCGGATTTCCGCCGCCGCTAATCCACTTGCATGGCCAGGCAAGCGTGGGCCCTGCCACGCCAGCCCCTGCCGGGGCCGAATACTCGGGAGCTGCGTAGTTGGCGAACCGTGCAGTCCGAAAAACCCCGCAGTCTCGGCCTGAATCGCGGCCTATTCTCGGTCCTCCGTGCAGGCGACACTACACACCGAAGGGGTCTCTACGCTCGACCACTAGGCCCGCTCTCGGGCTGCCTGCTACGTTGGAAATGGACCTTGGCCAGGGCCGACAACACCAGCACCATCATGGCCAAGCCCCACGACGACACCGTCGGAATCGGGCCCGTCGCACACGCGTCGTCGAGTTCATCGCCGTTGTTGTCGCCCGCGCAGACCGATCCGACACCGTGGAACGAACCAACGCTCGAGCACGCATCGGCGGTTATATCGTTCTGGCAAGTTCCATCCGGGTAGCAGCACGCGCCGCACGTATCGCACAGAAGGCACGAGCTATCGATCACGCGTACCTTCGCGGAACCGAAAAGCGCCTCGATATTGAGTCCCAGCGCTGCGGTGCTTTGGCCGCTGTCTCGATTGGCGTCGACGAGAACCTCGTGGTCACCACAGGGAAGGTCGGCGGCGTCAACCTCCAGCACTCCAATAATCATCGATCCCGGCATGGGAGTCGGACTCGCTCCACCGATGTACAAGTCGCTTGGGTAAATACCTAAGGGGAAGGGCGGGACGAGAAAGGGCCCAGTAGCGGTCACGAACCCCGGGCTGTAATTGAAGTCTGATACGATGAGACTATCCGATCCCAGGACCATGATTATGGTATCAAAGCTCCCCATCATTAGTGATTCCATCGTAACGGCAAAGCTCGCGACGGTATTTCCGGAAGCAACGTCGACGATTTGCATCGGCGGATCAAACTCAACGTTTTCCATTGTGCCGCCGGCCGCTGAGAGCGACTCCCTGATTCCCATCTCAACCGTCTGAGATTGATCGGAAGCATCAGCGGCAACCGCCGGTGTTACCGAGCTCGTCAACGCGGCCGCTAGGACCAGAAGCGCGAACCGAATCCTGGACATCCCGTGGCACTCCCGATCGATCGAGAAAAGCTCAAGACGCAGAAACGACGACAAAACTGAGTGTAACACGCCGAATACCGGCGGCACAAGGAAAAAGCGATCGTCGGGTGCCAGGGGTTTCCCGCTTCAGATCTCGGATTGGCGATCGGCCCGCCCGCGGGTCACTCCGGGCCTTTCGCCCGCCCCGGCAGGCGCGTGCTGCCGCCGCCCGGGCCTCGGCATCGGTCGTTGGCCTCGTCGCACCCGCGCCGGCCGCACGGCGGCGCTACGCCCGGACGACATCCCACGGTTGGATCGCACCGTTCCACGCCGTTGCAGAACAGCCCATCGTTGCAATTCAGGGGTGTCCCGGGAAGGCAATCGCCGGTAGAAAGGTCACACGTTTCCGTCCCGTCGCAGACGTTGGGATTCGTGCACCATTCATCGTGGGGCACATCGATGCAGGTGTCGTTGGCTTCGTCGCAGATGGCGTTTCCTTCAACGCAGCCATTGATCTTCGGTGGACATGCGCTGACCGCGACACACCCTCCCGCGATGCATAAGTCGTAGCTGCAAAAGACGCCGTCGTCGCAATCCTCATCCGTGTTGCAATCGCAGCGGTCGACCAGGATTCTTCCGGTACCGAAACCACCGCCGCTCAATGTCACCCCCGCAGCTGCCTTGAAAGTGGTCGGCCCGGAGAACAGATGAGTGTCTACCGAAACTCCGCCGAGCGACGCGGCGGTCCCCGGCGGGTCGCACTCAGCGCTAGCATTCCCTTCGATGACCGCTTTCCCAGCGTCTGTGTGGAGGGCAGTTCTTCGAAAGTGGTTAGGTATGGAGGGGAGGAGGGCGAACTCGCTGAGGAGGCTTGACAGCCAGCACGTTATGCAGCGACGAGTCCCGGAAAACGTTGATTCAAATTCGTTCGTTATACGCGCGTCGGCCTTGGTAGTGACCGGTTCGCCTACGCTGCGAAAGTCCATATCCATGGGAAACAGCACCAACCTACCATCACTTTGCACCACCACTCCTCCATGGGATAGCACCGTACTCCCGGCGGCCAGAAAACTCATGATCAGATCGTTATGTGGCTGGTCGAACTCGACTCCATCCAGCAACAGCTCCCGGGGCACCGAATTGGTCGGCTCGCCGCGGGGCGCCGACACCGCCTGAAAAGCGTAGGGACGGTCTTCCCACATGAATCCATCCGAGTAACCCACGTGGGTTGCGCTGCCGGTCAGGAAATTCCAACTGATTTCGTCGCCGTTTTCATCGACCGCCCAGATCAGCAGGAATCCCCGCAAAACTCTCGTGGCCATTGCGGTTTCCGGATCCGGTCGCCCCGGCCCGTCTGGATCGAGCTCGGTAAAGGCACAGCCATCGGGAAGACCGGTGGCCGCGGACCAATAGACAGGCTGATCTTGCGTCAGGGTAATTGTGCAACATCTGGTGTTCCATCCCGGCTCCGCATTCGGCAGCGGCTCATCCCCGTTGACCGCTTGGATCCGCAGATGCACGTCTTCTGGAAACGTGTTGGTCAGCTCGATGAACGTGTCTTCCAGGAGTTCCGTGCCGTCCGCGCTCCACCTCAGCTGAACGTCCGGGTACAGGAGCAGGCTTCCCTTGCGGTTGAGTTTCACGCGATCTGGGATCTCGCCGGCGGTTGTATTGGTGCCGGCGTCCTGATCGTCGGTTGGATTGGGAGATCGGGGTCCCGGGCCGAGTTCCAGGTCGTATCGAATGCTGCCCGATCGTTCGCCCGCCCCGACCAGCACCCGACTGGACTCCTCCACGCCCCCGCCGGGAGCGGCCGTCACCAACTTGGAAACGACGCCAAGGAGAGGTGCCGACTGACTGCTCTCGCACAGAGCGCTCGGGGACGCTCCGATTCTCGCGTGTCCTTTATCGCTGCCTAAGTTGGGGCGCACGAACATGTTGGGAATCGGATATTGGCTGAGCAACGTTTGATCCCAGCATGAAATGCATTTTCTGGTTCCGGAAAACTGATCTTCGCTTTGATTCCAGATGTCGAATACGGCATTCGTCGCAGTCGGGCCGACGTTATCCTGCCTGAGATCGATGTTCATCGGCAGGAGCGTCAGGTCCGTGTCGAGCATAAGTAGATGGTCTTGGCTGGAGAGCGCGACGGAACCGGAGGAGAAGAAATCCAACTGCAACTCGCTGAACGCCGCTTCGAATTCCACGCCGTCAAGGTTCAATACCCCCGGGTCCGGCAGAAAGTCACCGTGTACCCCGGCCAGAGCCTTGAACGCATATGCGTCGTAGGACGAGACGGTGGCATTACGGTAGTTAATCTGGCGAGCGACGGCGAACAGGTGGTTCCAATGCTGCTCAACGAACGCCCCGTTGGCTCCGAACGTCTCGTCAAAACCCACGGCCCAGGCGACGACAAAGCCCCGCAAAACCCGGTCACCCACGGCGCTTTCGGGGTCAGGCCGGCCCGGGCCGTCCGGATCAAGATCCGTGAACGTAGGGCAGCTGCCCCCATTGGCTGCAGACCACAGAACAGGCTGGTCGCCGGTTAAAGGGAGCCGGCAATTCAGCCTGTTGCAGCCGGGCTCGAATTCCCGAATAATGTTGTTCGGGGTGCAAGGCTCCTCAGAGCATAGTTGCTCCAGCTCAGGATCGCCGTTCACCATGAATATGAAAACATCCACGTCAAGCGGATGATCGTTGTTGAGCGATAGGAGGGTATCCTGAATCAGATTGCCATTGGCGTCCCACTTGATCTCGACGTTGGGGAATACCAGGAGGCTTCCTTTCCCACTCAAGTCAGGCTGCGCGCATAGCGCAGTCGACGACGTCAGTGTGGATGCGAACATCGCCGCCGCCAATACCGAAGGACGTAGATTCATGTTTATCTCCCTTCTTTGTGAGTGCTCAGTGAGTAGCCTCATCCACTTTTTCGGGTCTAACGTGTACCCGGGGTCAGATCCTCGTCGCCATCGCCCAACCAGTCAGGAGGGGCAATTGTTTTCAACGATCGTGCCCGTCCAGCAATAGTCACACCAGGGCTCGCACGGCTCACCGCCAACCGCCGGTGTTACCGAGCTCGTCAACGCGGCCGCTAGGACCAGAAGCGCGAATCGAATCCTGGATATCCGTGGCACTCCCGATCGATCGAGAAAGCTCAAAGACGCAGAAACGATGACAAAACCGAGTATAACACGCCGAATACAGGCGGCACAAGGAAAGCGATCGTCGGGTGTCAGAGGTTTCCCGCTTCGGATCTCGGATTGGCGATCGGCCTGCCCTTCGGCTCAATCCGAATCCTTCACCCGCCCCGGCAGGCGCGTGCTGCCGCCGGCCGGGCCTCGGCACCGGTCGTTGGCCTCGTCGCAGCCGCGTCGCCCGCAGGGCGGCGGCGGCCCCGGCCGACACCCCACGACCGGATCGCACTTTTCGACGCCGTTGCAGAACAGCCCATCGCTGCACAGGCCGTGATTCGGCGTGTGCACGCAACCGTCGGCGGCTTCGTCGCAGGAGTCGATCGTGCACGCGATGCCGTCGTCGCAATCAGGACCTCCACACGTTCTCTCCGTGTTGCAGTCCGCGAGCGATTGGCAAACCAGTCCGGGATGGGCGCCGCTTACGCACCGAGGCATATCGCATACGCCCTGTGACCCGTCAAAGCAATCGTCGGCGCAGCGCCCGCCGGGGCATTGCGCATCCGTCGAACAGAGCTGCAGATGCTGGGAACCGCCGACGCACCGACGCTGTCCCGTGCAGGGCAGTCCGGCGTTGTTGCCCCCCGCACACCTCCGCTCACATATCGAGTCCCAGCATTCCTCGTCCACTTCGCACTCATCGCCCGCGACCACGCCCGAGTTGCATGTTCGCGCGGGCTGGCAGCCCTTCACCGGATCGCAGGTCTCCACGCCGTTGCAGAACAACCCGTCGTCACACGTCAACGGCGGTTCGTCCGGCAAACACTCGCCGCTGGCCAGGTTGCAGAAATGAGTCCCGTTGCAGATGTTTCCGTCGTTGCACTTATCGTCGCTGTTGCAGCCGTCACAGTTTTCGTCATCCAGATGGACACAATCATAGCCTTCCGGCGGACAGCCATCGTCGTTGGGATCGCAATAGAGACAATAGTCGAGGGTGCAGGCGTTCTCATCGTCGCAGCTAACCGGCTTGCCCTCCACACACTCGCCCGTCTCCGGATCGCACGTCTCGATTCCGTCACAGGGGTCTTCGTCGCCGCACTGAGCGTCGTCCGCGAAGTCGACGCACATGTCGTTCACCTCATCGCAACTCACGTTGCGCTGGAGGCACCCCATGGGAGCCATCGGCGGGCACCTGCTGACCGCAGTGCAACCTCCCTCCTCGGGATCGGGGTCGCACGTGCCCACCAGGCAGAACAGACCCATGTCGCAGAAGTCGTGGTTCGGAATCTGGACACACCGGTGCCCATCTGGGAAACAGCCGTCGTCGGTGTTGGGATCGCACTCCTGACACTGACTGTACGTGCAATCGACTCCATCTTCCTCGCACACAATCGGATCATGGCTGCATCCGTTTGGCCGGCATACGCCCGTCGTGCAAGGGTCGTCATCGACACAAAGCTCGTGGTGGGGTTCCAGACTGCAAACACCCTGACCGTTGCAGCGGCCGTTGATCAGGCACTCCCCGCCGACTGCCGGCGCGCACGGCGAGCCCGCCACAAGAAACGTCCAATCGTTCGGGTTCACGGCGGAACGGCACTCTTCGCAAGGGTTGAACGGGTTTCGATCGCCGTTGGAATAGCACACTCCGCCGATCAGGCAGTAGCCAGACTGCAAAGTGTTCGTGCATACATATCCCTCCGGCACGCCGTTGCTTTCTTCACAGCCCGTTGTCGTGCACGTCAGGCCGTCTTCCGCGGTGCACACCGCGTCGTGAGCGCAGTTGGGCGGCGTGCCGCTATCGTCGGTGCACGGGTCATCATCATCACACGTTGTACAGACGCAGCCGCCAGACTCATCACAGGTGAACGCCCCCGAGCAAGGTGGGGCCGCGAGCGGGCTGCACGACGTGCCCGCGGGCACCAGCGTCCAATCGTTCGGGTTCGCCGCGGGGTCACACGTCCGGCACCTCAGATCCGGATGCGAATCGCCCTCGGTGTAGCACTCTCCGTCGATCAGGCAGTATCCCGGCAGCAAGTCCTGGACGCACACATACCCTTCCGGCACCCCATTGCTGTGGTGGCATTCATTGTCCGTGCAGACCCGGCCATCTTCCTGGGTGCACACCGGGTCGTGGAAGCAATTGGGCGGCGTCCCGCTGTCGGTCGTGCAGGGCTCTTCATCGTCGCAGGTGCCCGTGCAGCGGTTCACGCAATTACCGGCGCCGTCGCAGGTGAAGGTCGTGCAACCGGGGGGCGCCGTTTCCGGCGTACACGCCGTGCCCTCGGGGAGCGGGGGATAGACGCACCCGCCGGTATCGGGATCGCACCCGTCGCCCGGGGCACGACATAGCGGCGGCGTGTCGCATTCCAGGCCGATGGTCGAGGTGACCTGGCAGCCATCGTCCGGATCGCAGGTCTCCACGGTGCAAAGGTCGTTGTCGGCGTTGGGGCATTGCACCGGCGTTCCGCAGAAGCACGTTCCGGGGCCAAACCATTCCCACCCTATCCCCGCACAAGCCGCCTGCGACATCAGATCGACATCACACTGCGTCCCGTCCGGCCTGCAACAAGTCCCACGGCATTCCTCGACGCCGTTGCAGGGATCGCCGTCCTGGCAGGCCGCGTCCCCGGGGCACGACTCATCGATGTGTCCGCAGGCTGCCAGGCCGCCGTGCAATGGTGCCGCGGTCCAAGACAGCAGCCCGATCACACCACCCAACCACAGTGCGTTGTGTCTCATCGCTTTCCCTCCCTTTTCAAGGTGTTTCGACGTTGGCCCACGCTCAACCGTTGCCGCGCCGAACCCCTTCGAAGCAGATCGAATCGACGCGCAACCCCCGACTGGCCATTCTCGAATATCGCCGACCGCGGGTCAAGCATTTTTGCTCGTCCTGGGGGGGGGGCGCGAGCGCGCGGCCGACAGCATCAACCGCGCAGCGAGGCGGCCCATGAAGGATCTCCAACCTCCACGGGCCGCCCTCGTTCGACCGCCGCGGACTCATCGGTCCACTCCACGGTCCCCCCCGCCGCCCACGCTGGGCCGGCGGTTGATTCAGCGGTTTTTAAGGGTTTATTCCGGTATTGCCCGGCACGCGTATGCCTCCATGACCCCCGCCTCGGCATTGGTTATTCGCCTCATCACATCCGCGATTGCCACAAGCCGGCGCCACCCCGGCCATACAACCCAACCCGGAAGCACATCGTTCCGCGCCGTTGCAAAACAGCTCGTCGCTGCACACATTATGATTCGGCGTGTACACGCAACGGTCCCTGGCCACGTCGCAGGAGTCGGCCGTACAGGCGGTTGCGTCGTTGCAAATGGGCGGCGGTCCGGAGACGCAGCCCATCGTCGGATGGCAACTCTCCGGCCCGTTGCAGAACCGGCCATCGCTGGGGCAGATGAGCGCGGGTCCGGAGGTGCATCCGATTGTCGCATCGCAGCGCTCCGGTCCGTTGCAGAGGTTGCCGTCATCGGCGCAAACCACTGCTTCCGAGTAATCACAACCATTCAGTGGATCGCAGCGATTCACCGTGCACGCGTTATGGTCGTCGCACTCAACGGCTTTCGAATAGTCGCATCCGATCGCGGGATCGCACGCATTCACCGTGCACGCGTCATGGTCGTCGCACAGCACCACTTCCGAGTGGTCGCAGCCGATCGCGGGATCGCATGCGTTCACCGTGCATGCGTCGGCATCGTCGCACTCCAGGGCTTTCGAATAGTCGCACCCGGTCGTGGGATCGCACGCATTCACCGTACACGCGTCATCGTCGTCGCATACCACCGCCTCGGAATAGTCGCATCCGGTCGCGGGATCGCACTCATCTACCGTGCACGCGTCACCGTCAACGCACACGACGGCCTCCGAGTAGTCGCAACCGTTCGCGGGATCGCACTGATTCATCGTGCACGCGTCATCGTCGTCGCAGATGATCTGCTCGAATACGCAATTGGGTGGAGTGCCGCTGTCGGTCGTGCAGGCGTCTCCATCGTCGCACGTCATCGGACAACGGTTCACGCACCCGCCAAACCCGTCGCAGGTGTAGTTCGAACAGCCGGGGTCCGCCGGATCGGGCGTACACGGTGTCCCCTGGGGAAGCCGCGGATACTCACAAACCGCGAAGAACGGGTTGCACATCCCCGGGCCGTAGCACGACCCCGCCGGCGGACAGACAACCGGGGGGAAAGTGCACGTGCCGCTTGAACAGATGTTTTGCGTGCAGGGATTATTGAAGTCGTTGCACTGAAAATCGTGCTCGCAGCACACGCATTGGTCGAACGTTTCGGAACAAAAGGCGGCGCAGTGCGGACTGCCGCAAACTACCGGCGGCGGCGGAAAGGGGAAATTGCAAAGGCCCGTTTCAAGATCGCAGGTGTCGGCGCCGTTGCAGTACAGGCCGTCGTCGCAATCCGCGTCCTGGCCGCAAAGGCAGAAATCGTATGGATAGGGATCGGGGCATGACTCCCCCTGCCGCCACGTACGATGGTTGGAATGGGCGGGGATTGCGTCGCACTGCGCCCGGGTCACGCCATCCACGCAGGCCAGCTCGCCGTTCGGTTCGGTCATGTGGCAACAGGCCCCGACGGGATCGCACTGGTTCAGACAAAGGCCGGCGTCGTTGCAGGTGTAGTTCGCACAATCGAGGTCGGCCGGATCGGGCGTGCATGCCTCACCCGCAGGCAGAGGGGGATAATGGCACGCTCCAGTGAACTGATCGCACGTCCCCGCACCATGGCAGGTGTCCGGCGGCGTCGAACAGTCAACCGTTGACGTCACGACGCAGCCATCGAAATTGGCGCACTCTTCCACGGTGCAGAGATCGTTGTCGTCGTTGCATACGGAATTGTCGGGCGTGTGCGCGCATCGATATCCGCCCGGGGCATCAAGGTCCTGCACACATTCGTCGAAGGTACAATCAATCTCGTCATCGCAGCTTTCGGTGCAGGTTGACGTCACGACCGACACTGACCGTTGGATTATCTGTCCTGTCGTGATGGTCCCTTCAAGCTCCAGGTTTGCGACCTCGTTCATGTCTCCGAACCACGAAAAATCGGCCGAATACTCACCGTCACCGGTACCGACGAGCTCAATCTGGTATGACCCGTCAACAACGCCCTCAAAAGTGAACACGTATGGCGCGTTCACCAGCGACTCTTCGAGCTCCTCCGACGTAAATGGATCGTCGAGATCTCTGTTCGGAAGAATCGCCTGAAATCCCACACCGTGGATTTCCTGAGTCAGAATGCCAGTGGAATCAACAACCACTCGGCGACCCTGCGGGTCCGTGAGAGTAGTGCGTACCGGCGAATTGACTTGGCCAATGAAATGATACCGGCCATTGTAACGCTGCATGACCACCGCTGAGGTGCTCGGGCACAAAGGTATAGAGATTTGATGAAGCCAGCCGTTGCGCTCAGCATCATGAGATCCGGGATCAGTGATATAATACCAATATCCGAGGCCGTCTTCGTCGGCGCGCTGTGCCGTCGCGACAACCCAATGATGGCAACCTTCATCTTCTTCCTCTCCTGGGAGTGCACCGAGGCGGATCATCACCGGTCGACAGGCTGCGAAGTGAGGGATCAGTCGCTCGTGGAAATCGGGCAGCGCTTGATCAACCAAATCGATTGAGACTCCGTACTTTCTTGCCAAGATGCTCTTCTTAACGGAACCTCCCTTCATCTTCGGGCGTCGACCCGGTCCGCCACATCCGGGGTAGGCGGGCATGAGACGGTAGAATCTGGTGATCGGAACAAACCCCACGCGACCGATCGGACTTGCGAGCTTGTCGTGCACTCGGACGGGCGTAGCTGCTCGATCCACCCCAAGAAAACGAAGCATGATGGCATAGGCTGTCAATTCACATCCCACAGGCCGGATTTGGTAGTTCGGTTGTCCCTCGCGGAGGTCGCAGACAGTGGACTCCAACGGGGCGCTCCCGGGAGCTGGTGGACATACAGGATCACGCCCCTCCGATTGCCGAAACTGAGCTTCGGTGTTTGCTAGGAACTCGTCATACATTTGTGGAATGAATCGCCTATTCGCCCATCTTGAGTCGCACTGATGGAGGGCCGTCGGCGTGGCGGAGCAAAGCCTAACCAGCCATGCAGCGGGTACCCCATTAAACGTGCCGTTTCCCACGATCTCCTTCCCGTCTTCGCTGATGCCAGTGCATTCCGTGAGATTCCAGCCCGCCAAGTCAACGCCCAAAGTTGGGAGGTAAGTATTGAGATCTTTCCATGACTCCGCAGTCCCGCTCCACAGGCTCGCGCGGTCTTCAGACCCGGATAATCTGACCACACCCACCTGTTGACCGCCGCCCACATCGAAAGCCCGTGATCGCAAGGCCCCGCGGGGATGAAGGTCGACCCACGACTCCGCCGTACCGGTCCACAGGCTCGCGTGGTCTAGGCTCGCCTGGTCTTCAGACTCGAATAATCTGACCGCGCCGACCTGTTGACCGTCGCCCACACCGAAAGCCCGCGATAGGAAGGCCCCCTCGGGGTGAAGGTCGACCCATGACTCCGCAGTCCCGCTCCACAGGCTGGCGTGGTCTAAACTTTCAACAGTGGCCACGCCAACCTGCTGGCCGCCACTCACGCCTAAAGCAGTCGATCCCCATAGCCCTTCAGGGTGAAGGTCGACCCACGACTCCGCCGTACCGGTCCACAGGCTCGCGTGGTATTCCTCCCCGAATAAATAATCGACTGCGACCTCGCCAACCTGTTGACCGCCGCCCACACTGAAAGCCCGCGACCGGGCCCCGTAGGGGTGAAGGTCGACCCACGACTCCGCAGTACCGCTCCACAGGCTGGCGTGGGAATTACCTTCAACATCGACCAAGCCAACCTGGTGGCCGCCACTGACACCGAAAGCGATCGAGTACCCCGCCCCGTTGGGGTTAAGGTCGACCCAAGACTCCGCAGTGCCGCTCCACAGGCTGGCGTGGTATGGGGAACTTCCCACAGGCGCCCGGCCGACTTGCTGCCCGTTGCTTATGTCATTCACGTATGTCGAAATGGCCCCAGGTGCGTTGAGGCGCGTAATAGTCGCCTGTCCGAATGCAGCGCCCGAAGACGCGCCGAGCATGAAAAGAGCAACCAAGCCGACCATGATCCGTCGTTCATTCTTCAATATGATGAGCATGACAAGTCCTCCTTTTTCAAAAACCCTTTTTTTCTCAAGCTTTTTCTCTGTTCGCTCGCGAGACCAATCACCCGGACTCGCCGAACGCCGCACGCACGACCGTCGCCGGGGCGAAAATCATCGCTACTTAGGGAATACGGAGCTGGGGACGAAAACTGGACACGACAATCAAAAAAGGGTCAGAGGTATCGCGTGGTGGGCTTGAATCCACGACCGGGTCATGAGCCGCGCAGCGGCGTCACCGCCTTTTGCAGCCCACGGCGTAAGCCGTGGGTGAAGTCGTCCTTTTCGTGATTTGAGCCCCTTCCAGGGGTGACACCGAATGCACCTGCGTCCGCGTTGGCTCGCCAAAGTGCCGACCCTATTCGGGGCTTGAATCCACTACCGACTCGATTCCCACGACTTACGTCGTGGGCTAAGGAACGAGTGTCGCCCTTGTGGGCTCCCGTCCTTGCAACCCACGGCGCGAGTTGCGGGGGATTCGACGTTTCGCCGTTCGGACCGCAGAAAATCCTTCAGTTCACGGCGTTGCCTTTCAGGGTCGAATCGTCATGGGCAAGCGGAGCTTGCCCATGGCACCTATGCCGGCAATCGTCGTCGCTGGGCCGAACGAGAAGCGGGATTTGGGGCGCCACGTCGTTTGAATCGACATGGCCACGCCAGCGTGGGCCATGCCACGCGGCCTGTGGGCCATGTCACGCCGCCCCGTTTTCGCCCCGTCCGAGGGGTGATCGGGCCTTTTGAACCCCTCGCCGATCGGCTTGGGCGTTATCTGGGCGAAGAAAGGAGGGTCGAATGCTCTTCGCGGAATCGTTCATTAACTGGGGCCATTCGCTGGGGCCGCTGCTGGCCGTCATGGCCCCCATGGTCGGCGTGCCGCTGACCTTCATCATGTTTCACCTTCGGGCCATGCGCGAGAACCAAATCACCTGGCAGGAGGGCTGGTCGCGCCGGCTCGACGCCCTCGAAGCCGGCTTCCGCGAACTCCGTCAAACGGTGCGCGAGTTCGAGCGCGACTACACGACCAAGGAGGAATGGCTGCGGGAGTGCATGTACGCCCGGCATCGCATGGAACAAATGAGTTCCGTATCCAAAGGAACGTAGGGCAGGTCATCGACCTGCCGGAAATTTGAATAGGGGGATGAAAACCAATGGCCAACGGACGTGACATCGCCGAAATCAAACGGATTCGCAACGAGGTGCTGGTGGCGCTTCGGGTCTTGTACCCGGGCGCCATGCAGGCCGAGCAGCTCATGCGCAGCCTGCTCGTGCTCTTTCCCACGCTGGAGTTCGACGGTCTCCGCCGCGATCTCCACTACCTCCACGAAAAAGGCTACATCCAGCGGGCGGGCATTGAGCCTGACAGTGACCACTTCATGACACCTTGGCGGCGCCGCTGGTTCCGCCTGACGCCGCTGGGGATGGAGCTGGCCGACCATTGCATCCACGACCCGGCCATGGAGGAATAAACCAATGGCGCAGCGCCGGAAAAACTCGACACCACAGAAAAAAAGGATGGAAATCGATCGTGTGTCGATCATGGACGTCAAAAAATCGAGCCGAAGAGCGCCGGAAAAGAAGAAGCCAAAAACCGAGGAGGAGAAGACCCTGGCGGCCATTCGAAAGCGTCAGAGAGCCCTGGCCGCCGCGCTTGATGAATTCTACGGAGAATTCCGGGACAATCATCCCGACCTCTGGAACCATCGCGCCTATCTGATGCTGATCGGCACCGTCTACGAGCGATTGGTCGGCGGCAGTCTGGAACTGCCGATGGAGGAACTGGTTCAACTGGCCAAGGTCCTCGCGGATCAGACCAAGGTGCGCGGGGCGGTTCCCGTGGGCAAGGAGAATCGAAAGAAGGTACTGCCCGGGACGGAGCGGGCGGCGGCGGCGACGGATGACAGCGAAGTGCCGTCGCATGTCATCGCGGAAGCCATCCGCGAGGTATACGGAGCGGTCCTCAAGTGAATCGCGGCCAGAACCGCGACCGTAAGGGAGCGGGCTTTTTAGGCGCCCCTTCATGCCTACGTGCCTGCGTGCCTTTCTTCCTACGGACAGCTCCCTCCGATGTACGGGTACGGAAACCCTCCGAACGCGCTGACGCACGCCGAAACGTCGGCGAAGCTCACGGTGCGATTCGGCGTGCTCGGCTGGCCAGGGTTGCCCGAGCCGACCAAATCCACCCGCGTGATCGTTGGGGCACTGGCCAGGTTGCTGAACTTTTGCACGATCGCGTTGATGTCCCCGAAGTTCGGCTGCGAGGCGCCGCCGTATGGATCGCGCACGTCGCCCCATTTCGCTTGGGTGACGATCAGAGCCGTGGAATATGCGCTGGGAAACGCGGCGCAGGCTTGCGGAACGACGACGACTTCGTATTGCGTCGGGGAGAGTGTGCTCGGCACCACCTCGGGGCCGTAGGCATTGATCGTCGGGAACGCCGCCCAATCCATGAACAAAGGATTGCATTGCAATGGGGCGACGAAGATGTTGCCGCCGTTCGGCGGATCATTCACCGCAACCGGCATTCCCACCCAGCGGACCTGATTGGCCAGGGAGGGCACGGTCGGGGCAGTGAAGATGGACACGCGAAGTGCCACGGACTGACCCGCGTTGCCGGGCATGATCGATAGGTATCGGTTGCGATTGATCGACGGATCGAACCGCCCGGCCGGGGTGAGCGTCGGACACGACGCCGGCACCAGCGCTCCGCAGCCGATGGAGTTCACAATCACCCCCGGATCGAACAGATCGGGCTCCAGCGTGTCGTAATAGACCCGGACGTTGTCGAGGGTGATCGAAGAAGGGGAACCCACGCGCAACGTGCCGACGTAGACGGCTTCCGTACACGGCCCCTGACCATTGCCGTCGTTGTCGAAGGTGTCACTGAATGTCACCTCTGCTCCAGAGGCGATCTCCAACGTACCGACGGCGTATTCGGCGTCGTCGATCGTCGTCACCGTTCCCACGTCCGTGGCCGCGGCCTCAAATCGCTGCTCCGGCCCGGCCGGACTGTCTCCGGTGAGCAACAACGCCCCGTCGCGCATGTCGAAGCATAAGCCCGACGTGCAGGAGTTGTTGAAGTCCCCGCCGAGGGTGAGCGGTTCGGTCGAGCTGAGCTCGAACTCGACAATGCCTCCGAGGTCCAGCGAATAGACAATGGTGGTGGCGCCGGGCCCGCGAATCGACAGGTTCGGCGGGGTGTGACCACCACGGGCGGCCGAACCACCGGGCACGCACGGTCCCATGTCGGTCAGGGTGCCGTCAAGCAACAGCCCGCCGGAGGCGACCACGGAAAGATCGCCGTCACAGCCGCCCTGGCCGGTCATGTCCAGCGACGCCCCGTCGGCGATGAGCAAAGAGTCGATGGTGACGTCGATGTCGAGACAAGCGGCGGCGGCGGCGGTTTCGAGTTGGACGCTGTAGGTCTCGGGGCCGTTGTTGGGGACGGTGTTGTCCTCCCAGTTCGGTGCGCAGCTCCAGTTGCCGTTGCCGCCGCAGCCGCCGTCAAATACCGTGCACTCATCGGGAATACCGTCGGTGTCCACGTCCATGCTGGAACCCGAGCATAGATCGAAATCGTCGACGAGTCCGTTCTGATTGCAGTCGCCACCCACCACTGTTTGGTTCTCATAGGCACCCCTGTCAACCGCGTAACCGACCATGCGGTCGTTTCCATCCACGTCGATGGGAACCCGCTCGGCGGTATTGCCGTCGTCATCAAGGTCCTGGGTGTCGACGGGAACGGCGCACGAGTCACCGGAATCGACGGCCGGTGAACCGGAGGGCACTCGAACGTTGTCATCGACGGTGCCAACGATGTTGTCCGGCCCGTCGGCGTCTTGAAAGAGCGGATCCGCATTCAGGTTGCCTAATCCCGCGCCGCTCCAACCGCCTTGCACGATGCTGAAATTGACGGTTGGGGAACCACTTTCCGTATACATCTGCGCGGACTCGTCCATACCGCCCGAGTCGCTATTCTCCCATAGGACGCAATTGTGAAGCGTGGGACTGTTGGCTCCCGCCATTGCGTTATAGATCCCACCTCCGTTACCTCCTGTAGAATTACGGCTGAACGTGCAGCTTGCAATCGCTGGATTGCTGCCGCCGGAATTGCCCATGGCTCCGCCGCCGACTGCTGCTGAATTGCCGCTGAACAGGCAGTTCGCTATGGTTGGATTGCTGGAATTGGAGTTGACCAACGCGCCACCGCCCGCTGAGAGCGAGGTGTTGCCTAAAAACTCGCAATTCAAGATTGTCGGACTACTACCGACGTCGTTGTAAAGACCCCCTCCACTCACGTCCGCCGAATTCGCGAGGAATGTCGAGTTTATCACGCTTGGGTTGCCATTGGTGTTCAACATTCCACCGCCATAGGATGCTGTGTTGTTAGTGAACGTACAACCGTTGATGGCAGGAGAACTTTGGTTGTTATGAATGCCGCCGCCGTAACCACCGGGTCCAGTCGTGTTTGCGCTAAATACGCAATTATTGATCGTCGGCATGCAATTAGATATATTATTCATTGCTCCGCCATTATCGGCACTGTTAGCGATGAACTGGCAATTCGAAAATACGGGCAGAGAACTATTGGAAAAGCACACCACCGCGCCCCCATTGCCCCTTAAGCGCGCTTGGTTGTTCTCGAATATGCAATCGGTGAATTGGGGCGAGCTCTGATCGATAAAAACACCGCCACCGTCGGCTCCAAAGCCTGGTTCCGTCGCGCTTGTTGCATTTCTGAAGATGTGACAGCGCCGAATCTGGGGCGCGGCGGCGTTGAGATAAATACCGCCGCCGTTTTCACGAGTACCCGATCCATTGGCGAAACCGGCGGTCACCGTAAACCCGTCAAGAATGGTCGTGGCATTCGTGCCGATTCCCGTCACCACATGATAGCTGTTTTCATCGTAGTTGACGAAGTTCGGAAGATCATTGTCCGCCAGATCGCCGCTGAGGATCGTCGGATTGGCCACGATGTTCCGCTGATTGAGGCTCGTCTCCGTCCCCGCGAATCCGCCGTAGATGGCCACGCCGTTAATCAAATCGAACGTGGCCGTGCGATCGCCAGGCGTGATCCCCATTCCTTGGTCCGGCTTGTACGTGCCGTCGGCTACCCAGATTTCATCACCGGAAATCGCGGCCGCCAACGCGTCCTGAAGTCGCGTGTGGGCATTCGTCCAACTGGTGCCGTTGTTCGCTCCGGTGGCGTCGGCATCCACAAAAACCACCGGCGTGCCTTCCACCCGGATGAGATCGACGGACTCGGCCCCGAATACGCTGTGGGGGTGGTTGAGAGGAAGAACGGGACAACCGGGTTCGCCGCTTTCATCGCAGGGACAACCGCCGTCGCAGGTCACGCCGCCGCCGTTGAGGCCGGCTTCGTCAAAGTAACTGAACTCGATCCGAACCGTCGACAGAAGCCGACCCGTCGTGCCGGTTTGGATGATGTTCCCATCCCACCGAATGGTGACGTCGCTGCCGACCCGGTCGATCTCGATGGCCGCGGTGCCGGCGAATGGCAGGTCGTTGGCCGATTGGAACTGGACCCCTACGATAGTGGCGGAGCGCCGGCCCAAGACCGTGCCGTTCGGCCCCCAGGCGTCGACGTATCCGACCCACGCAAAGTCGCCAGCCTGGTCGCCGAGAAAAACCGTCATAGTCTGCATCGCGTCAAATATACCTTCGGAATCCCAGGAGATGTTGAAGTCAACGTGGAAGTCGCTGAGTAAGGGTACGGACCGGGTGAGCCGGACAGTGCCCCATCCGGGGCAATCGTCGTCGCAATAGGATGCGATCGTGTCGATCTCGGTAACGTTCAATTTGCCGCCGCTTTCCGCGAACGTCCAACCCTCTGCGTTTGCGTCGAATATATCCCCCGCTACCCATTGAGGGTCTAGCGTCCCGTCATTGAAATCGTCCACCAGGACGGTTATGCCCCCCGCGAACGATTCGGCGGGCGGAAGCCCCGCAAGCCCTACGAGGATGCCGAGGGCGAAGCGCACGCCGCTCCCGATCGGAAGAATTCCACGCCCGAAGGGTTTTTCTGGTTTCGAGCACATGGCCATGTCTCCTTGACGATGACAACGGAATCACCGGGCACACACCAAGATGGAGCCGCTGCCTCCAATAGCTCTTTTTCAAACAGAAGCGCACGCCGAATTCGAAAGGGGCAAGGGGAGTCTAACAATTCTTAGGGGCCGGCGTCCAGGCATCAACGAAGTGCGACTTTAGTGGAGAAGGAGAGGCCAATCAGCGAATCTCAGATTTGAGATCTCAAATCTCAGAGGAGTCCTCCGGAGTGTTCGGGTAAGCCGAATTCTGTCGGTCCGCTTGGGCGGACGGGCGATCATTCATCTGGGCCGACGGTCGCCCGTCGGCTCGAGCACCCTACCCGCAGCTTACGAATGTCGAAGTCGGAATGGAGAACGTCGAATTGAATTCGACATTCGACACTCGCCATTCGGCATTCACGAGACGGGCCGCCTCTCGCTGCTTATTTGGGCTTGCCGGCGGTGGGGTTTACCCTGCCGCGATGGTCACCCATCGCGCGGTGCGCTCTTACCGCACCATTTCACCCTTACCGGGAAACGTCGAAACGTCAAAAAGTCAAAACGGCGGTTTTCCATTTTCAACTTTTCGACGTTTTTGCGTTTCGGCGTTTCCCGGCGGTTTGTTTTCTGTGGCACTTTCCCTCGGCTCGCGCCGGGTTGGCGTTACCAACCACCGTGCCCTTTCCGGTTCGGACTTTCCTCCCGCGCGGCAAGCCGCGCGAGCGATCGCCTTCGAACACTCCGGAGGACTACGTTATGATATTCCGTCGACTGGTCAGGTTCAAATGAAGAGGATCACTGCGTCAGCCCGAATGGGCGAAACCTGATCCAAGCCCACGACGTGAGTCGTGGGACTGGATCGTTCGTCAAGTCGTCCAGCCCCGACGGGGGCGGCACTTCCAAGTTGCAATCCAGGTGTCCGCCCCATCGGGGGGTGCGCGTTTAGTGTCCCGCAAGGGACATCGCGAGTTTAGCCCAGCGATTCATCGCTGGGTGCCGATCGTCGGAATCACGTAGTGCCGTTAGGCACGGTTGAATCCTGACTCAGCCGTCCCCAACGGGACTTGGTTTTCAACACAACCCGCGTACCCCGCGTTGAAACGCGGGGCTAAACTCAGTCCTGCCTACGGCAGAAGAAGACGCTAAACGGGTGCGAGAAGGGATTCTCGCACCAGGATCGCTCAAGAGTAGTGGCACGCAGTCGACAGCTATTCCGACGCCCCGAAGTTACGTTGGAGGACGGCGAAGTCGGCCAGGTCGACATCGCCGTCCCGGATGAAGTCGAAGTACAGACAACTCCCGTCCATGATGCCGACCGGGGGCGGACCTTCGAGGCATTTGACCAGCACGGGTGCATCGGTGAGATCGGTGCGGCCATCCCGGTCGGCATCGCCGATGAGAGGAATCTCCTGAACGAACGTTTTTCCCGGCCAATACCGTTGGTATCCGGCCGGGGCGCCAATGACGGCGGTGGCGCCGTCCACGGCGACGGAAAAACCAACGTCCGACGCCTCAAGATCATCGGGCTGGAGCAGCAACACATCGACGACGGAGTAACCCAAGCCGTCGAAGCGAAACAAATAGGTCGATCCGTGGTGAATGAACTCACCGTCGATGAAATCACGGGTTGACCCGACCACGAGGGCCTCGGGCGAGAGAGCCACGGATTTTCCGAAATAAGGGTCGTATGAAACCGCGTGAAGGGAGGCACCGGGTTTGTCGAGGCGGAGCTTCAGAGCCCACTGTTGACCGTCGTATTCATAGAGATACACCGCGCCGCGATAATTGTACCCTTCGGCATGCGTCGGGGCGCCGATGCCCAGGGTGTTCTCGCTCAGGGCAAGGGCGAACCCAAAGGTCGGATCGAATGTGTGACCCGTCGTGGAGAGCTGCTGCTCCTCGACCCATTGGTCGCCCTGTTTTCGATACACAAAGACCGACCCGCGGGACTCCGACGCGGTATTGGCCGTCGGCCCTAAGGCGCTGACGGCGATGACGTTCTTGTCGATGACGACCGCATGACCGAATCCCGCTTCGACGAAGGAGGGGGGCGGGGCGAGGGTTTGTACCCGATGCCACCCCACATCGCTCCGTCGAAAAACATAAGCCGCCCCGGTCAGTATCTTCTCCTCGCCGGTGTAGGCGCGGGGCGTTCCCACGACGATGGTGTCGCCTTTGATGTCCACCGAGTGGCCGAACCGCTCGACGGTAGTGCCTTCGGGCGGGGTCAGTGTTTCGGCGATCGGAAACTGGGGGCGGGGAAAACGGTAGACGTAGACTACCCCCGTGGAGGAGTCGCCTTCGACCCAATGTTCAGGCGCCCCCACCACTGCCACGTCGCCATCAATGGCCAGCGCGAAGCCGAAGTCATCGGCCCGACTGCCGTGCGGTCCTCCTGGGCCGGGTGAGGCCAGTAACGAGGTTTCGGGCGACCAGGATGCTGCGTCGCGCTCGAAGACGCGCACCCACCGCAAATCGACGGGCTCCGGAAAGAACTCTCCGCTGGAGATGATTCGATCGCCGTCAATGGCGACGGCGCGGCCGAAGAGGCGGTAGTCGAAGCCGTAATCAGGATCGAGCGAAGTCAGCGGCGGTGGACCGGCATGACTCCCTGATGCCGAAACGAGCGCCCATCCCACTCCCAACAGTTGGATTCCTCTGCTTGGTGTCATGGTTCGTACTCCGGAAAAAGGTATGGATGAATCGTCCGGCGGGCACCGTCGCGTGGCGGTACCGTCACGCCGGGTCTGCGCGAGGTTCAGGCTGGATGCTCCGTCGCGACGCTCAACCGAGGGGGGACCGACTGACTAAATCGTTCTCGGTGAGAGACGCAAGGTCCGCAGGGCGCATTGAATTCTAGGAGGCTAGACTAAGCGGCCGAGTTCAACGGCGAAGTCGAGTGAACTCGGTCGGAGGGAAGCAAGGAGCGAGATAAAACCACTGCTCAAGAGCAGTGGCACGCGAGCAGTGGCACGCTGCCCGTGCGATCGCGTAAGATGGCTGCCTTGGCGATTACAGGATCAAGCCGAACGCGGAGCGCGGGCACTGTGGCCAGGGGGGCAGCCGTCAGCACCATGACCTCGAACAAGGACGCGTCAATGACCTATGAAAGCACCCGCCCCTATGAAAAATCCCGCATCCACGCGGCGGCGCTGTATTGCTCGGACGGTCGCATTGGGCAGCACATTGACGACTTCTTGCACAACGGCCTCTCCCTGCCCCGTTATGACCGGGTGTCGTTGCCGGGCGGGCCGGCGTGCCTGGCCGGTCACCCTCAGGCCCACCTTGAGGAGCAAGGGGTTGTCGATGAACTCAAGTTCCTTGTGGAGGTGCATGGACTGAAGCGGGTCGTACTGATCTCGCACCAGGGGTGCGCGTTCTATGCGACGCGATTGGAGCTGAAAGAGCCGCGGCTGGAGCTGGTGCAGCGGGCTGACTTGGTGCGGGCCGCGGCGTTCGTGCATCGCGTCACGGGCTTGGAGGCCATTGACGCCCACTTCGCGCGGCTGGTGGATGGGCGGGTGCGATTCGAGCGCGTGCAGGTGTAACAGGAGCGATCAGAGCCGCGACCGTGAAAGAGCGGGCTTTTTCAGCACCTGCAACCGCGTCCGCTTGCTTACGCGCGCGGCTCTGATCGGACGATAGCAGCAACGGAGCATCGGGTAAGAGGTTCAAGTTATGGACATGATCGTGGTGATGAAGGCGTCGGCGGGGAACGACGACGTGCAGCGGGTTGTCGAACGCATCAGCGAATTGGGCCTCAAGCCGCACGTCTCGAAGGGGGAGTTCCGGGCGATCATCGGGGCCATCGGCGGCAAAACACCGGAGCTCAAGCAGCAGCTCGAGCAGCTTCCCGGCGTCGATGAGGTGATGAACATCACGCAGCCGTACAAGCTGGCCTCTCGGGAATTTCATGAGGCGGACACGATCCTGGACATCAAGGGCATTCGCGTTGGCGGGCCGCACGTCAACGTCATCGCCGGGCCCTGCGCCATCGAAAGCCGGGAGGTTTTGTTCGAGGTCGGGCGGGCGGTGAAGGAGGCCGGGGCGTCGATTCTTCGCGGCGGGGCCTACAAGCCGCGCACGTCGCCCTATTCATTTCAGGGCAAGGGCAAGGAAGGTCTGGAACTGCTGAAGGAGGCCGGGGACGAGCTCGGCATGCCGACGATCACCGAAGTGGTCGACCCGCGCGACGTCGAGATCGTCGGCCAATACGCGGACATGTTCCAGATCGGGGCCCGCAACATGCAGAACTTCAACCTGCTCTTGGAGGTGGGCAAGACCGACAAGCCGGTGTTCATCAAACGGGGTCTGGCCGCGAGCATTACGGATTTGCTGATGTCCGCCGAATACGTCTTAAGCCAAGGGAACCACCGCGTGATCCTGTGCGAACGGGGGATACGGACGTTCGCCGAGGAGGTGCGCTTTACGCTGGACGTGTCCGCGGTGCCGGTGTTGCAGGAGCGGTGTCACCTGCCGGTGTTCATCGACCCGTCGCACGCGGCGGGAAAGCGCGACCTGGTTCCCGCGCTGGCGCTCGCGGGCATCGCGGCGGGTGCGGCGGGTTGTATCGTGGAGGTCCACAGTTGCCCGGATCGAGCGCTGTGCGACGGTCCGCAGGCGGTCTTGCCCAAGAACTTCATGAAGCTGATGGAGCAGATCAAGGCCATCGCGGAGATCGTGGGCCATCGAGTGACACTGTGGGGGCGTGAGGATTCGCAGACGAGGAAGGCAAAGGTGGGGGGTTGGGGGACATGACGACAACCAAGTTTCCTGATGGCTGGGACGAGCAGCGTGTACGTCGCGTGCTGGAGCACTACGAGAATCAGAGCGACGACCAGGCGGTGGCGGAGGGCGAAGCTGCGTACGACGACCAGACGCAATCGTTCATCGAGATTCCAATCGAACTGGTTCCGCAGGTGCGGCAGATGATCGCGAAGCACAAGCGATAGCGCGGCCTACTTAACTGCACTAGCGGCGCCTGGTTTTCGCACGCTGCAAATCGCTGTTGCACGCGACTCCACCCAATACTACAAAAAGGGCGTCGCAATGCTCGACTCGAAAATCAGATGGAGACGTTTGCTTGTATTCGTCTACGCTCAACCGCGTTGCTCGCAAATTGTTGGGCTTAAACCACCCAGTCTCCTCGCAGAGCCTCCACCCGGCGGAACTCGGCAAAATCACGAACACGGCGGGCGCTGTGCAAGAGCGGCGGCACGGGGCTACAATTCCCTGGCGATTTTCCGAAAACTAAGCAAGAGGAGGTAACTTTTATGAAACCGCATCAGAATATGATCACTTGGGACCGAATCACGCGTGTCGCTTTGTTGGCGCTCATCGTTGCCATTGGCGGATGCAAGACCGGCAAGGGAACCGGAGCGCTCGTGGGCGCCGGGCTGGGGGCGGCCATCGGGGCGGCGGCGGGTGAAGGCGAAGGGGCGCTCATCGGGGCGGCCGTCGGCACCGGCGTCGGCTACATCATCGGCGACCAGATGGATGAAAAGAAGGCCAGGGAAATCACCGCCAACGGCGGAACGCACAACGAAGTCGGCCCGCTGGGGGGCACGAGTTGGAGGGTGGTCAGCCTGAAATCGTCCCAGCCGATGGAGCCTTATGAGGCCAAGACCGTCGACTTTCACCCCGATGGCCGGGTGGTTACCACGACCACCAAGCCTGACGGAAACGTCGACACATATAACGAGTCCTATCGAGTGGTGGGGCAGACGCTGATTATGAACAGGCCGGGATACATGATCAACGCCAAGTACAAGTTGAAGGGAAATCAGTTGATCATCGATGACCCCAACTTCGACGCGGTACTCGAGCGATTGTAGACCGGTCATCGAAGGAGATGAGCGGCCACCCCGGGCAACCGGTTAGTTGAAAAGGGTGCCACTGGTCGCTAGCGACCAGTGATCGGACTAAGAAGACACTAGTGGGCAAGCCACCAGTGGCACGCGGCGACGGGGATAAACCCCGACGCTACAATACGTACGGCTACGCGGAATCACCCAGTCGCCGAAGGTCGTCGGGATCGTTCACGTTGCGGAGCGATTCCAATTGCGGATCGACGTTGCGGAGTTGTTCAGAAGAAATGACCCGGGCACCGCAACGCTCGACGAACACGTGCGCCCGGCGCTCGCCGCTGGTCAGCAATTCGTCCAACAACTTCTTCGTCGTCAGGCGGTATACTCCGACCAGGGGCTGCACGATGCCTTCGTGTTCAATGACGACTCCCGGCTCGTCTTTCAACAACTCAATCATCCGCCGCACGAGTTCGACTTTCAGTCGCGGATGGTCGCACGGTACGACGAAGGCAGC
>Ga0137431_1000081_pt1 | contig 51785 bp, 48 predicted proteins | sample EasRivERMZT800_2_FD_104646 | JGI IMG/M metagenome (GOLD analysis project Ga0137431, IMG submission 104646) | Soil microbial communities from meander-bound floodplain in the East River, Colorado, USA - East River MetaG ERMZT800_2 | ecosystem: Environmental > Terrestrial > Soil > Floodplain ... | reverse complement strand
CCGCGGGCGATCTGCCGTTTCGGGTTAAGTTGTCGGCCGCCGATGTCATCGTCACGGGCGAGATTCGACACCACGATGCCTTGACGATTCAGCGGTCTGGAGCCGCCGCCATCGCCCTGGGCCATTGGGCGAGCGAAAAACCGGTCCTGAGAGTGCTCGCCCAACGGCTCGTCGCTCTCTTGCCCTCCGTCCGGGTCGGAGAAAGCAGAGTCGACGCGGACCCGCTAGCGGCAGTTTAACATCTCTGGCGTTTTTGGCTGGTTCTAGCCATTCGATTTTGTTATGCTGAGATTGTGTGGTCATTGCTCAAGTCAGTCTTGGTTGTCTTCGCGCTTGTGCCGTTCGCAGGCGGTTGCGGAGCGGCCGGTTCAAGTGACCAAGAGGACGCTATTGGCGATCCCGTTTCCAACGATCAGAGCGAACCCGTTCCGGTGATCATCCCGGTTCAGAACCCTTTACCGGACGGCGCGTCCACTAATTCGAGCAACTTGACTCTCGCCGGCCCGGTCGAGATTGACGTGTTGCTGCGGCTCCTGGTTGACGCCGGCTTGCTTCACAGCTTGGACGGCGGATCGGTCGGATCGCCCGCAGCTTCTCTGCCCTATCTCGAACGTCTCTGCCGCGAGTTGGACATACCTGATCACCGCTGCCGCCAACTCTACGGGGAGTGATACGAATCCATGGCCACGCAAGCGTGGACCATGCCACGCCGCCATACTTCTTGCTTGTTCGCGCCAAAGTCACACGATATACTCCTTCATCGTTCGCGTGTCCTTACATGGGCACCTCGGCCGAGGTGGTGCCTCAATCCCGTAAGGGAAAGGGGAGGCGACAGCGCATGACCGCTCGGTACTCTGTGGCCGGCCGCCTTGGCCATAGGTCGAACGACCCGGTTGGGATCAGGCCGGCCGTCGTCGGTCGGCAGGCGTTGAAGCAGAGCGCAGCAGCGCGGAGTTCTCTTTTCCGCCTGAGTATGCGCTCTGCCGGTTTGTGAATTGCCGCGGCGGATCGACCCCGCGCTCGCCATGCCATTCGACGAAAGTCATCTCTTACTCGTCGTGCTCATCGCGGTTATCGTGTTTCTGGCGACCTCCGTTCGACGTCAGCCGCGAAAGTGCCCGAAATGCCAGGAAGTCAATCGCGAAAACGCCGTGTTTTGCGCCCAATGCGGCACCCGCTTGCCCGGGAAATGAAGTCGGCCCGGCCGGCGGGTTCGTCGTCGGCTGAGACGATTCCAGCGGCGTTGCGGACCCGCATCCGTCGAGCCCTGTTGGGTTGGTATGACCGCAATCGTCGCGACCTGCCCTGGCGGCGCCGCCGAGGCGACGCCTACGCCCAATGGGTCGCCGAAATCATGCTCCAGCAGACCCGCGTCGAAACGGTGATCCCGTTCTACGAGCGGTTTCTGCAATGGTTTCCGACTGTTGCCTCGCTGGCCACCGCCGACCACGAGGACGTCCTCAAGCATTGGCAGGGGTTGGGCTACTACCGCCGTGCTCTGCATCTCCATCGGGCGACCCAACTACTGCACCAACAAGGTCGCGACGTACCATCCGAGGTGGACGAACTCAAGGAACTGCCCGGCGTTGGCGACTATGTGGCCGGTGCAATCGCGTCGATCGCGTACGACAGGAGATGTCCCGCCGTTGACGGCAACGTGTGCCGCGTTCTAGCCCGACTATTCGTCGTGACCGACGACGTACTCACCCCAAAGGGCCGCGCGAGAATCACCGAACTCGCGGGCGAGCTTGTACCTCGCAATCGCGCCGGCGATTTCAACCAAGCGTGTATGGACTTGGGCAGCCTGGTTTGTACCCCGAAAGGTCCAAAATGCGACGAATGCCCGTTGCTTGGCCATTGCCGCGCGGCCAGCGGGGGCATGGCCGATCACCTGCCCATCCGCGGCGCAGCGCGACGGCGCGGTGTGCCAGTAATGAACGTCCTCGTCGGAGTGTTCACGAGGGGGCGGCGGGTGCTTCTTTGTCAGCGGCCCACCGGCGGGTTATGGTCCGGTCTTTGGGAATTACCGAACAGACCGTTGAGTGGCCCTGAGGTGACGTCCCGCGATCTCCGCGAACTGCTGAGCGAACGCGGAATCCGAGTGGCACTGCCAGCCGCCGATCTCGGTGTTCTGGATCACCGGCTGACGCACCGCCAAGTGCGTTTTCATATTCGGGCCGCGCGGGTGGTCAGCGGTAGCGCGAACGTCTTGGACGCGGATCGTCGATGGGTTGATGCCGACGAGTTCGCCGATCTGCCCTTGTCCACGGCCCATCGGCGGGTCGCGGATCGCGCGAACCTCGTGCCGTCTCTACGGATGAAGTCGGCGACGTGAATGGACGCGGCGAACCCAGATGCCGCGTTTCGACCGCCGTTTCTCCTTGGTCGGGTAAGAAGGTCAACCGTTGCGACGATGGCGATACATCCCCGTCACCCTGCTGATCATGGCGATCCTGTTTCTGGTGGAATGGCTCCTCGCCGACCACTACGAAGTCCCGACCGCCGTCTCGATTGTACTGCTGGCCGGTGTGTTGTTGGTGGGGCTGTTGGGATCTTTGCTCACGGCCTACGGAGAAAGGCTCACCCAACTCCTTCCCGGTACGGCGGACATCGAACACCTTGTTCTCTACCTGTGGAAGCGCTCGCGGCGCGTCGTGGTGTTCATCCTGGGGGCGACGATTGTGCTCCTCGGCATCGCGATGATCGTGCTTCCCGGTCCCGCCCTGATCGTAATCCCACTGGGCTTGGCGCTGCTGGCCACGGAATTCGTTTGGGCCCGATATCTCCTCAACAAATTCAAAGAAACAGCTCACCGGGTTACGGGAGGATTGCTCCCGGCGAAAAAAGAGAAAACGGCGGACAAGGGCCACGCCGAATTAGCGTCCGATGGAGTCCCCGGAGGCGTGAATGAGAAATGATCTACTTGCGGTAAACGATGCGCCCACGGGTCAGGTCATAAGGTGACAATTCGACGAGCACGCGGTCACCGGGGAGGATACGAATGTAGTATTTGCGCATCTTGCCGGAGATGGTGGCCAGGACATCCTGTTTCTCCTGACCGGATTCTATCGCCACGCGGAACATGGCGTTCGGCAGTGCCGATGTCACCGTGCCCTCGACCTCAATTGTGTCCGTTTTTGCCATAAGCTCCCAATTCAAGCGCCACAACGAATCAACAAGGCCCAAAGCAACCTTTATCGAGCTGCCGCCGTGGCACCAATGCCCGACCGATGGCCCGTCCAGTTCACAACTACACGCGGATCAGCGAGGCCTGGAAACAGGCGACGCGACTCACCCCATGAGCCGGACGCTGCCAAGGGGAGGTTCTTTGGCCCATACAGTATACCCGTGGGCCCCGCCGGCCACAAGTTTGGCCCTGAGACGCGTTTCTCACGTTCAGCAGGGGATGGGGCCGGCTCGCTTGCCCCGATCGACCTTGGATCATGTAATGTGCGCCGTCTCGGCAGAGACGGGCGTGGTAACCATCGGCGAACCGTCGTTCGTCCTTGAGGGAATGAGCATTTCCTGCGCGAGGGTGCATTGTATGAGGCCCGGCCTCGTCAGAAAGCCACTTTGGAGCGGTTGCTGCAGTTTGGCGCTGGGATGGCTGGCGCTTTGCGCCGGAGGCTGTGCGACGGGGCCTCAAGTGGGGGCCAAGGCGGAACGCTATCGGATCGAAGTTCGGTTGGAGCCGCCATCGCATCGGCTCGTGGGAAGGGCGTCGATCGACATGGCGTTGGAAGAAACGGCGGGTATGGGGCTGGGGCCGGTCGCGTTCGAATTCCAGCTGCATCGGGAGCTGAGCGTGCGGCGAGTCCAAACCGCGGGGGCCCGACTATTGCGGTGGAGCCGGTCTTCGGCTGCGGCGGCGGATGCCGAAATCGATCCTGTACGACACGTCGTGTTGATCGATCGCTCGGTCAAGGCGTTGACGCTCTTTGTGGAGTATGACGGCCCATTGGCCCAGGACGTCGCGGCCGGCGAGAAGCCGGGTGAGATCCATAACTTCGAGATGAAAGCACACGTGGGTCCGGAGGGTGTGTACCTTGGCGAAGAGGGACATTGGTACCCGGAGCCGGTGAAGGATGGAGGAAGCCCGCCGCCACTTTCCGACTTCACGTTGATTGCCGATCGACCGGGCGGGATGGAACTAGCCGCGGGGGCGGAGCGTGACGTGGCGCTCAGCGAGCGAACCGGTCGGCTCGCCTGGCGAAGCCCTTATCCGCTGAGGAACTTGGTATTGGTCGGCGGCCCGCACCAAGTCCATGAGCGGCAGCATCGTGGGATGACACTGAGGGCCCATCTTCAGCCGAAGCAAGCGGCGCTGGCCGACGGATGGCTTGCGGCCGCGGCGAAATACCTGGATCGGTACGAGCCGCTGATCGGGGCCTACCCAGCCCGCGAGTACACGATCGTCGATAACTTCTTCAGCAGCGGGTTTGCGTTCCCAACCATGACGTTGTTGAGCTCGGCGGTCATCGAGATGGGTGAGCGAGCGTACAACACGCACGGCTATCTCGATCACGAGATTCTGCACAGTTGGTGGGGCAACGGCGTTTACGTCGACCCGCGCGACGGCAACTGGTGCGAATCACTGGCCAGCTACGCGGCGAACTATTACGGCTTCGTGCTCGACGGAAATGAGGAGGAGGCCCGTCGGAAACGCCGGAATTATTCCCATTTTTTCAGCCGGACGGCCGAGGGGCAGGACCAACCGTTGGGAACCTACGGTTTGCCCGGCGGCTGCGGCCGCAACATCGCGTACAACAAGGGCGCGGCGGTCTTTCACATGCTCGCCCGGACCATGGGACAGGACCGATTCTGGGAGGCGATGCGGCGGTTCACGGCGGAGCGCGTCGGTGCCTACGCATCCTGGGAGGACATCCGCGAAGTGTGCGAGGCCGTCTCGGGGACTGATTTCAACGAGTTCTTCGGGCAATGGGTGCGTGGGGCGGGTGCCCCTCTGATCGATATCGAGCGGGCATCGTATAACGACATGGATAAGACGGTTACGCTCGTGGTTCGACAAAATGAACCCCCATTTGAGATGAATGTTCCGGTGCATATCAAGACCGCCGGCGCCGCCGTTGACTTGGAGATTCCGATTCGGTCGGCGCGGGAGGAGGTTCGAACCCCGATCGACGTCATGCCGCTCGAGCTTGAGTTGGACCCCGATTACCAGCTATTTCGCCGGGTCCGGCCGGAAGACATCGTGCCCACCACGGCGGCCACTCGATCGGGCAGCGCGTTCACGTGTGTCTTCCCTCCCGAGCCCGTGCATGAGACGTACGAGCAATTGGCGGAAGCATTCGAATCGAGTTTTGAGCCGGCCGAGCGAATGCGCGGCCGGATGGGGGCAATGACCGAGGGTGCTTTAGCGGAGCGATGCGTGTTGATCCTGGGTTCTGCGGCGCGTGATCCCTACGTGTCGGCGTTCCTAACCGCGGTCGAGTTCCCCGTGCGCTGGATTGACGATGGTTTCGAGTATGGCGGCCTGGAATACGTTGAACCGTCGGACGCCGTTTTGTGTACGGTGCGCCATCCCGGCGTGCCGGGTGGCGGCATCACGGTGTTGTTTGGCAATAGCGACGCAGCGCTACCACGAGCGGCGAATGTGCCCATGTATGAGCACAGTCTGATCATTTTTGACGCCGGGCGACCGGTGATTCGGGAAGATTTCGAGCACCGGAGGTCAGTGCGGATTGAACGTCAGAATTCTCGATAGAAACCGGCCTATCTGACCGCCCCTTCAGGAAGGCCAAATGCACGGGAGTCAATGCCGCCAGCTCTCGTCTTTCGTTTCTTCCGGCGTACAGATTCCTTGAGGAATGTACATAGTAGGATGGTTACGGTCATCGCGGTCAGTCCACCGATCACGAACAGTTTCGGCTCTTCCGCTGCAAGGGGGCGTGGCAGGCGAATGATTTCATCTCCGTACCAAGACGACCATATCGTTCGTGCCAGGCGGGTGGCACTGTTTTTCTCCCAGTTAATGGTGGCGACGCGATCGTAGACGGCGGCGTGTTCAGGGTAGAAGAATGCCAAGGCCGGCCAGGGGAGAGTCGCGCGAAGGTGCTCCAGTCGCTTGAATAGAAGGTTGGGGTTGGCCCGCAGATCGGTGAGCCCATAGAAGCCCTGGCCATCAGGTCGGGGAAACCAGAGCTCAAACGCCGGATCAACGACCATGTAGGAGTCGGGTGCGATTCGTGCTTCAACTACGGTGTGTGACGGGGCGCCCGTTTGGGGGTGAAAGCACATGGCCAGCGTGGCGGGGATGTCCAGTTCGCGGAGCATGGCGGCGAGCAGGCGGGACTTGTCGGCGCAGTCCCCTCCCCGTTCGAGGACTTGGACGGAGGTCGCGCGGAGGCGGCGGAACAGGAAGTATTGTTGGTTGCGGCCGGTGGGAAGATGGGCGTGGACCCAATGAGAGAGGGCGATGACGCGGGTGGGCGGCTCGGTGACTTGTTCAACGATGTCGAGCGCCGTTTTGCGAATGACATGGCGGTCGAGTCGATAGGAAGCGTAGAGGGTGCCAGCGATCAGCGAAGAGAGGATCGTCACTTGAGCGAGTCTTCGGCGAAGGCGGTCGAGTGTGTGCGTTGAAGCGGAGGCGGTTTCTGAAGAGTAAGATGCGGGGCGGAGTCCCATTGGAGAATTATCGGCAGGGGAGCGGTGCGGATGGAACGGTCTAGAATCTCAAATTTGAGATTTCAAATCACGGAATTGCGAGTCCCGTTTGTCGAAATGACTCGCCGTGGCTGTGATCGGGGTAGACGCATTGGGCGATGGGCGATACGCTCGGAAGTAGATACCGCGACTTTTGGCGAAGGGTATTTGTGCAGTTGTCGGCGGCGGTAGTGAGGTGCTCCATGGCGGTCGCGATTCTGAAGGAGCCGGTGAGCAGTGGCGAGCAAGTGGGTGATGATCGCGGCCGCGAATGGATTGATTGCTGTAGTAGCGGGAGCCTTCGCGGCGCATGCGCTAAAATCCCGGCTGGCGCCGGAGGGTTTGGCGACTCTTGAGACCGGCGCGCGATATCAGATGTACCATGCCTTGGCCCTATTGGCAGCGGCGTGGGTGATGTCGACCGCGCCGTCGCGAAGTGCATCGGCTGCCGCGTGGTGTTTTCTGCTCGGTACCATTTTGTTTTCGGGCAGTTTGTACGGCCTTTGCCTGCTGAAGTGGCGGTGGCTGGGGCCGGTGACGCCACTCGGCGGGGCGCTGCTCATCGTCGGATGGTTGTTGTTGGCTGTTGCGGCCATGGGGATTCGTTCTACGCCAACGAGTGTGGAAGTGTGAAGAGCGCGTCGCCGGTCGTGGGTAGTCGAGATTGGGTGATCATGAGTCAATCGTTGGATCAGGCGACTGTTGAGCACGTGGCCAGGCTGGCTCGGCTGCGGTTGGGGGGAGATCAACTTGAAATGTTTCGACGGCAGCTCTCGTCGATCCTGAGCTATATGGAACAACTGAACGAGCCGGATACGGCGGATGTGCCGCCGACGGCTCATCCGCTGCCGTTGTCGAACGTCTTCCGCGAGGATGAAATCCGAGCGTCGTGGGAGCCGCAGGAGGCGATGCGGAACGCGCCGTCGCATCAGGACGATTTCTTCAAGGTGCCCAAGGTGTTGGATCAGGAGGCTCCGTGACGCGGAGCAGTTCGCCGTGGAGTCATCCGGCACGCTCGCTCAAACGGCACAGGCAATCCGGTCGGGCGAGTATTCGTCCGAGGAGGTGGTACGCCACAGCCTCGATCGCATTGGAGCATTTCAAGATCGGTTTCACGCGTTCATTAGTTGGAACACGGAGCGAGCCATCGCCGCCGCGCGGGCGGTAGACGCCGCGCGGGCCCGTCGAGCCGAACTCGGTCCGCTGGCCGGGGTGCCGATCGCGCTTAAAGACAACATGTGCACGACCTTTGGAGCGACGACCTGCGGTTCGCGGATGCTGGAATCGTACCAATCCCCTTACGCCGCTCATGTGGTCGAGCGATTGGAAGGAGCTGGAGCGATCATCGTGGGGAAGACCAACCTCGATGAGTTCGCGATGGGGAGCAGCACGGAGAATAGCGCGTTTTTCGCGACGCTGAACCCGTGGGACCGGGAGAGGGTAGCGGGCGGCTCATCCGGTGGATCGGCGTGCGCGGTGGCCTGCGGGCTGGTGCCCGGTGCCTTGGGCAGCGACACCGGCGGGTCCATCCGGCTGCCGGCGTCATTCTGCGGCGTGGTGGGATTCAAACCGACGTATGGCCGCGTATCGCGATATGGGTTGGTCGCCTTCGGCAGCAGTCTCGATCAGATCGGTCCGATCACGCGTGATGCCCGCGACGCGGCTTTGCTCATGGGGATTATGGCCGGACATGACGAACGCGACTCGACAAGCGTCAACCAACCGGTGCCGGATTACTTGGCGGCGATCGAAAAACCGCTGAAGGGTTTGCGCGTCGGCGTGGGCGAGGAGTATTTCGGAGCAGGACTTGATGACGACGTGCGCCAAGCGGTCGAGGCGGCGATTCGGGTGCTCGAATCGCAGGGCGCGGTTCGCGTCCCGATCCACACGCCCCACCTCAAATACGCGGTGGCGTGCTACTATATCATCGCCACGGCGGAGGCGTCGAGTAATCTCGCGCGATTTGACGGGGTTCACTACGGCCGCCGGACGGCGCGACCACGCGATATCGTGGACCTGTATGAATCCTCGCGGGGCGAGGGGTTCGGGGCGGAGGTCGCCCGGCGGATCATGCTCGGGACGTACGCGCTCTCCAGCGGCTACTATGATGCGTATTATCTGAAGGCGTTGAAAGTGCGGACGCTAATTAAGCGGGATTTCGACGCGGCGTTTGAACGTGCGGACGTGATCGTGTCGCCGGTGGCGCCAACGACGGCGTTTCGGCTGGGTGAGAAGGCCGCCGACCCGCTGGCGATGTACCTGGCGGATATCTATACGGTATCGGCGAACCTGGCGGGAATCTGCGCGGTCAGCATCCCCGGTGGAGTCGATTCGCGCGGACTCCCGGTGGGGGTGCAACTGATGGGTCCGGCGTTGGGTGAGAGTACGGTTTTGGCTGCGGCGCATCAGTTCCAGAAGATCACGGATCATCACGAGCGTCGGCCGCTGGTTGAATCAGTGGTGTGAGAATTGCGGGGGCTTTGTGCAACGATCGTCCGTCGATTCCGTGCTCCGTTCCACGCAAGCGTATTGTCAGCAGCTCTGCGACAAACAGACATTAGACTTCGGTATCGCGTTTTACAGCAAGCGGTTCGCCGGACTAGCCGAGGCGAATCAGTTCCGCGAGGTGATCGTTGAGGATGCTGGGAAAATCCCGGAGGCGTATGAACAGGCGGAACGCTGGTTCAGTGAGCAAGGACTCTCCTGCTTCCGGTGGGCGCCGGCCGGGGGACGTCCGACGCCGGAGCTTGAGGCTTATCTCCTGAACCGAGGTTTCACGCGACAATGTGACACAGTAATGGCACTCGTCCGTTGGGGAGAGCTTGGTCGCAACGAGGCGATTCGCGTCCTGCCCGCCCGGGCGATGAGGGCCGCGTTCGCCAAGACCATCCGGTCTGGTCGGCCTAGTTCGCCGGAGGACGCCGCGCTCATGGCGGAGGCGTATGGTCAGCGGCTCGACGACCCGCAGTTCGATATGTTCGTGGCTACTTGTGATCATGATCCGGCCGGTCACTGTGCCTTGTACCAAGTCGGGGACATGGCCAGGGTAATGGACCTGTCCGCGCTGCCGTCGTTCGCCGGGCGGGGAGTGGATCGGGCGTTGCTCGGGCATGTGCTGACAATGGCGAGGCGACTGGCCATGAAGAACGTGTACGTACAGGTGCCGGCCACGGATGCCGAAGCGCGAGCGTTGTATGAAAGTGCCGGCTTCATTGCCGATGGTGAGATCATTGAATTTGAACGCGATCGGCCGGCGGGGTCATAACTGGATCGGGGAACTCCCTCTCGGCTAAGGAACGATCACGGGATACGAATGCATGGCCACGCAAGCGTGGGCCATGCCACGCCAAGCGGCCATGATCCTCAAAGCACGCTACGTCGTTCCTGTTGAAGGTCCGGTCATCGAGAACGGGGCGGTGGCGATTGAGGGACCGACCATTTTGGCCGTGGGGCGGACGGACGACGTCGCTGGTTCGGGGCCGACGGTGGACTACGGTGACGCCGTGATTGGTCCAGGGTTTGTCAACGCACACACCCACCTCGAACTCAGCCTTCTGCGAGGGCGCGTGCCGCCGTCGCGGGATTTCGCTGATTGGCTGCGCCGTTTGATGGCCGAATTGATCTCGATCGGCCCGGACGTGGAGTACGTGACCAGCGCCGTCAGGGAAGGCGTTATCGAATCGCTGCGGGGGGGTGTCACGACAGTTGGTGACATCACGCGGCACCCACGTTTGACGCGCCCGGTTCTCGCGGGGTCACCCGTGCGCGCCGTGTCGTTCGGCGAGGTCGCGGCCATCGGTAATCGGCGAGAGCTACTAGCGGACCGATTGGAGGCAGCGATCTCAACGGAGCATCGGACCGAGCGGTTTCGCGTCGGCGTTTCTCCACATTCGCCCTACACCCTCGAACCCGAAGGATTGCGAGCCTGCGCGGAATGCTCGGAGCAGCTTGATTTGCCCATGTGCATTCATCTCGCGGAAACGCCTGACGAGGAGCGGTTTACCAGGTTGGGTGAGGGGACGCTCGTCGAACACCTTCGTACGCTCGGTATCTGGGATGATCAAATACCGATCGCGGGTTTCGGACCGATCGAACTCGCGGATCGGATGGGGGTGCTCACGCCGAAGACGCTCGTGGCTCATGCGAATTACGTCAGTGACGAGGACATTGAACGGCTCCGGCGTAGTCGGGCGAGCGTGGCCTATTGCCCCCGAACGCACCATGCGTTTGGTCATAGCCCACACCGATTCGTGGAAATGATGGCGGCGGGGATCAACGTGTGCGCCGGCACCGACAGCCTCGCGTCGAATCCCTCGCTGTCGATTTTGGACGAATTGCGATTTCTGCATCGCATCCGACCCGCTGTTGATCCCGCGACGTTGCTGGCGATGGGGACCATCCGGGGCGCTCGGGCATTGGGGCTTGAAAAGAGAGTCGGATCGCTCAAATCCGGCAAGTTAGCCGACATTGTTGTATTCCCCGTCCGCCCCACGGCGCCGACGTCGGTTTACGAAAAACTATTGGAGAGTGATACCCAGCCGATTGCAGTTTACACGGGCGGTCGATTCCGTTGACGTTGGCGACGTGAGTGTGGCAGTGGTTGACTCGAAAGTAGACGGTGTCACGGCCTGGCACGACCATCGCCGATGGTGCGGCCGGGCCGTTGGGCGACCTCGGCGCTCAATTGCCGGGCCTTGGCGAGGTGCGTTTGGGCCTCAGCCTCCCGACCCAGAAAACGCAGCGTGGTACCCAGCCCGAAGTGCGCTTGCGCCAGCGCGCCCCGCATGTCCTGTTCGCGCTCAAAACGTCCAATTGCCTGTTCAAATGGTCCGAGGGTTTCCTCGTACCGACCCAGCTTCCCCAGGGCGTTGGCGAGATTGAAGAACGCCTCGCCATTGTCGGGATCGAGCCGACAAGCCTCGCGATATAGTTCAATTGCCTCCTCGGTTCGACCCAAGCCGGCGAGCGCGACGCCGAGGTTGGTGTGGGCGTCGGCGAAGTTCGGACGGGCGGCGATGGCGGCGCGGAAGTGTTCAATGGCCGCTGGGATGTCCCCCTTGATGCGCAGGGCATTGCCGAGATTATTTTGGGCATGGGCGAAGCGAGGTTCGAGCTCGATCGCGCGTCGATAACGCTCCATCGCCCCATCGAGGTCACCCGTGTCCCGCAGGGCGTTCCCGAAGTTGTATTGGGCACGAGCGTGATCGGGGCGTTGGGCGGCAACGCTGCCCCACATGGCCAGAGCGCTTGAGTAATCGCGATTCCGAGCGACCGTACGGGCGCCCAGGGCGATCAAAGCGATCACGAACGCGGTAACGGCGACGACTCGTGATTTGTGACGGCGCGCCGCAGACCCTTCGGAGATCTTTCGCAGCAGCCATTGTCCGCCGACAACGATGAGGATGGTGATGGACGCCAGGGGTAAATACATTCGATGTTCGTAGGCCGCGTCTTGGATGGGAATGATGCTCGACGTGGGGGCGAGGATGAGGAAAAACCAGGCGCCGAGAAACCCATACCATCGTCGCCGAGCCACACCGTAAACCGTAAAAACCAGTAAGCAGACGATGAACAGCCCGGGTAGGATCACGGCGCGCAGGCTTTCGACGAACGGCCAGCCGTAATCCAGGCACAATCGATCGGGCCAGACACTCAGGCGAAGATAATGGACGATGACCTGCGCCTGGGTCATCAGATAAACCCTGGGGGTTACGCCTTTGAAGCCGAAGCCCATGACCGGTCTGGCCTCGGCGGGGTCGAAAGTGCCGCGGGTCACGCCCAAAGCGACCAGAATCGCCCAGGTCGCAAACAAGGCGGTGTAGAGTGGCCAGCGGCGCCGGACGACGGTTGAAAAAGGCTCCCCACGAAACACCCAATCGAACAGAACGACCATGATCGGCGCGGAGATCATGACCGGCTTGCTGGTCATGCCGAGCGCACACGCGATTATGGCTGATATGGACCATCCCCAGATCGCACCCGTTTTGGTGGCGCTTTCGGCGCGGAGGGCGGCATATAGCGTAAGCAGATAGAACAGCCCCATCAACGATTCGCCGCGTTGAATGACGTACGTAACGCTCTGGGTTTGAAGGGGGTGGACGAGCCACAGGGCGGCGGCTAGGAACGCGATCCCATCCGCTCTGTTTGCGGTCCAAGCGGCAAATCTCGGCAGACGTAGCGTTCGACGGATCAGGCCGAAGAGTGTCAACCCCGCTAGCAAGTGAACGATCAGGTTGAAAAGGTGATAGCCCCACGGATCCAGATTGCCAACGGCGTAGTTTACGGCGAGCGAGAACATGACGATCGGTCGCTGATTGGCCCATAAGTGTTTCAGTGGCCACAACGTGTGGATACGCTCGTCTTGGAGGATGTGGTGTACGTCGTCGTAGAGAAACACTCCGTGAAAGCTGTTGGCGTAGGCGGCGATACCAATGGCGCAGAGACCGATCGGCCAGAGCCAGCGGCGAAATGGCGGAGCACTTCCGCGGTTGGGCTTGCGGCTGGATGTGGCTCTATCGCGCTCGCGGCGCAGGCTGTTCGGTGGGTTGCTCATAGATTCCCTTGACGCCGCCCGCCGTTGATGGATGCCGCCAGTCCATGGACCATGCCGAACCCGCGCCAGAACGCGCGGACACAACTCATCAAGACAAAGAGCAGGAAAGCGGGCCGCCGCGTGCGGACGACGATTCGCAAGGTCATCGGCAGTTGGGCGAGCACAAGCAGGCCAAGTGCCAGTATGGGCGCCCAGCGAAGCCAACCGAACGGCGACGCCGGTGGTACGATCAACAAGAGCGGCAGCAGAACCAGAGTCAACATGGCCAGGGGCGGCTGAACGTGGTCGAGTATTCCACTATAGGCATTCGCGGCCGCTTCGCCTCGATGCGCCAGGTGCAAGCGCACGCGCCAGTAGCCGTGCCGCCGTTGGGTCCGGAGATAGCGAGGCCACGAGGTCTCGTGGTAATGCCCCACGATCGAACGCGGCTCGAAATGCAGCTTGTGACCCGCCCGAACCGCGCGGAAGGATAAATCCGCATCTTCCGCGGTGGCCGCCGGAAAGTGTTCGTCAAAGCCGTTCAGCTCCTCGAGGAGGCGCCGGCGATACAGGACATTAAACCCCGCGAGAAAATCGACGCGAGTCCCCATGAGGCGGTGTCGCTCGATGATCTCCTCGTGAATGAGGCAGGCCAACAAGGAGTCGGTCTTTAAGTTCGCGTAACTGCCCCCGACGCCGCCGACGCCGGAGTCGTCCAGGTGACGCAGCAGTTGATCGATCGCATCGGGCCTTGCCACGCAGTCGGAATCGATGAACCAGATCAACGGCGAAATAGCAGCGCGCCAACCGAGGTTGCGGGCGGCCGCAGCCCCGCGGCCTTCACCCTGCAACACCGTTACCTTGAAATTCGCGACCATCGGCGCCGTTTCATCGGTCGAACGATCGTTGACGAAGACAATCTCGGCCAACGTTCCGTGCTCCAGCATCGGCATGACCGCTCCGAGGCAGCTGTTGATCGTCGCGGCGCAGTTGCGGCCGGGAATGACCAGAGTGACCGATTCTTGGCCCATCGCGCGGAGTGTAACGACAACGCGGCCGGAGGTCAGCCGAACCAACGAGAGGTGAGGCGGCTGAATCGGGTCCCATATCCGGCGGCCCATTCGATTGTTCTCCCGACGACGTCCTGAACAGACTGCACTCAAGGTCCGAATGTGCGAATAACCCTTGTCAAGACACTTGGTTCCCTTCAGGATCGTGCGTACCATATACGGTGGCAATGGGGTGGAATGCGGGCCGAAAGTGGTAGGGGGTACCATCGGCGTTCACAGGGGCCGACTTGTTCTGGCGGCGCCTTCACATTCAATCGGGGATAGAACTCACGGCTCCGGGTTGGTCGGCTCAAGGGGCGATGGGGGAGGAACCAAAAATGCGCTTACATTCACGTTGGATCGTCTGCTGGATCATGATCGCCCCTCTGGCGACCGCCGTCGAGGCTCGTGACCGCGGTAAGGATAATCCCTTGGCCACGGCGGCGAACGATTGCACTCGCGATTGCCGCGCCGCCGCGCGCCGTGTGTTCCGCGAATGCCGCGAGAACGGCGGGACGCGCCAGCAATGCCTGGCCAGGGGTCACGAGTTTCTGCGAGAGTGCCTCACGGGATGCGAGGCCCCGGCAAGCTGCGAGGACGTCTGCAAGATGCGGGCCCAGCACGTGCTGCACGCCTGCGCGGAGCACGGCGGAACGGAGGCGGATTGCGCCGAACAAGCTCGATCGTTCCACGAGCATTGTGTGGAGGCTTTGTGTCGTCCGGCCTCGGATTGTGAAACGCGGTGTATCCACCGCTCGAGATTGGCCTACCATGAGTGCCTTGCCGAGGGGCATGGCGCCGAGACCTGCGAAGCCCGCGCGGCCGAGTTGCTTCACGACTGCGTGGAGGAGCATTGCACCGAACCAACGGGTTGCGAGGAGCGTTGTGCCGCCGGCGCCGAAGGCGTCTATCGAGAGTGCGTCGAGGCCGGTAATGAACCCGAAGAATGCGAAGGGCGGGCTCGTGAGGCGCTGCGACGATGTATCGAGATGAACTGTCCGGAGCCGCCGGATTGTGAGGCTCGTTGTACGCACGCCGCCCGCGAGGTCTTCGCGAAATGCCTGGTGGAAAACGGGAATCAGGAGGAATGTGCCGCCCGGGCGCAAGCGTTCCTGCGGAATTGCATTTCGGAAAACTGCGCGGAACCCCCGACGTGCGAACAGCGCTGTGCCAATCGCGCGGAGGAAGCGTTCCACGCCTGCGTCGAGCAGGGCGGCACCGAGGACGAGTGCGCCACGCGGGCACGGATGTTCCTTCGGCACTGCCTTGAGGAAGAGTGCCATGTTCCACCGACTTGCGATGAGGATTGTCTGCACCGTGCCCAGAATCATTACCGAGAGTGTGTCGAGGAATCTGGCAACGAGCAGGCCTGTGCCACTCTCGCTCGCCAGTTCCTCATCAACTGCGTCGAGGAGCATTGCCCGCAGCCGCCGACCTGCGAAGAACGGTGCCACAGATTAGCACGCTTGATCAATCGGGCGTGCATCGCCGCTGGTGGTTCGGAGGACGACTGCGGAGTCCGGGCCCGGGAGTTCGTGAAGCACTGTCTTGAGGAACGATGCGGCCGCCGGTGTGGCGGCATCATCGGTCTTCCGTGTGCCGACGACGAATTCTGCCTGTTCCCGCCGGGCACTTGCGACGTGCAGGACGGCGTGGGCATGTGCCACCCGATCCCCGATGCCTGCCCCGAAAACTTCGATCCGGTCTGCGGCTGCGATGGCGAGACGTATCCGAACGCGTGCCACGCCCACAAGGCGGGGGTTTCCATCGCCCGTCCAGGCCGATGCCGTGAAAAATGCGACCCCGCCAACGGTGAAGGCTGTGGCGACAACGAATTCTGCAAGGTCCCCCCGGAGCATTGCGGCGCAGCCGATGTCAAGGGCGTGTGTACCCCGATTCCGCAGGGCTGCCCGGATGTCTGGGAGCCGGTCTGCGGTTGCGACGGGGTGACGTACGGAAACGCCTGCGAGGCCGACATGGCCGGTGTATCGATCCGCCATCGGGGTGAGTGCCATGAGGTGTGCGGCGGCATCCAAGGGATCGGCTGTCCCGACGGCGAGTTCTGCAAGCTGCCCCCGGGTCACTGCTGTTGCGATTTCCAGGGCCGCTGCGTGCCGATCCCGCAGACGTGTCCGGATATACGGCGCCCGGTGTGCGGCTGCGATGGGGAAACCTACCGGAATGAATGCGAAGCGTACGCGGCCGGAGTTTCAATTGATCACGAGGGCGCTTGCGATAAGCGTTGCGGCGGAATCCAGGGGATTGGGTGCGAAGATGATGAATTCTGCCTGCTTCCCGCAGGCACCTGTGATTCTGCGGACTTGGAAGGGACGTGCGTCGAAAGGCCCGAAGAATGCCCGCAGATCTGGGCGCCCGTGTGCGGCTGCGATGGGCACACCTACAGGAATCGATGCGTGGCGATCCGAGAGGGCGCCCAGATCGACCATGAGGGTCCATGCGAAGTGATGATGTGCCGTCCGAACGGCACCTCGTGTCCAGTCGGGAGTTATTGTCAGCTCATACCGGGGACCTGCGGAGCGTCCAACCTGCCGGGGGCGTGCTCGCCCAAGCCGGAGCATTGCCCGGACGTCTGGCTGCCGGTGTGCGGCTGCAACGGCGTCACCTACGGCAACGCGTGCAGGGCGGCGGCGCACGGCGTGTCGATCCGGAAGCTTGGTGCATGTGATGACTAACTGACGCCGCCTTGGGCGGCGCATGACCGATACGGCTTAGGATGGCGGCGGCTTCGTGGAGTGCGTGTACTTCACGAAGCCGCCGGCGCGCGCGGGCTCCCCATTCCAGGGTTGGTCTATTTGTCGTTTTGACTTTTCGACTCTTCGTCGTTTTCTTTGATGATTCGGGCGTTGCGTTGAAGCATGTCGAGCTTGGCGCGTTTCATGGCGCTCCCCCGGAGTTCGCGAGAATAATCTCCTGCCGACCATGACAGCACCTCATCCACGCTTGGTGCGGGGTTCGGCGATCTCGGCGTGAATGCCGATTCGACTGTTGTCGGGGCGTGGCGGTTGAAAGGACAGACCTCCTGGCAGACGTCACAGCCGAAGAGCCAATCGCCGATCGCCGGCTGGAATTCCTCCGGAATTTCCCTTCGGTGCTCGATCGTTAAGTACGAGATGCACCGCGACGCATCCATTTCATAAGGCTGGGGAAACGCCTTCGTGGGGCACGCGTCCAAACAAGCCGTGCAGCTCCCGCAATGGTCGACAGCCGGGGCGTCCGGGGCCAGTTCGAGCGTGGTTACGATCGCCCCCAGGAAAAAGTAGCTGCCCAGTTCCTGGTTGAGCGCCATCGTGTTCTTTCCGATCCAGCCGATCCCGGCGCGAGCCGCGAACTCGCGTTCAATCAAAGGCGCTGTATCCACGCAAACCCGAAATTGGGACGATTCGGGCACGTCGCCGCGCAATCGCTCGATCATCTGGGAGAGCTTCCGACGCAGAACTACGTGGTAATCCTCGCCCCAGGCATATCTGGCCACGCGACCACGTACGTACCCGTCAGCTTCCCGCACGGGCGTCGGTTGGTGATAGGACAACGCCACCACAATCACGCTTCGCGCGCCGCGCAGCAGGGCGCGCGGATCGGTTCGCTCATTGAAGTAGCGGTGCAGGTACGACATGGACCCTGCCCGACCCCCGGCCAGCCAGGCCCGAAAATAGTCCGCCCGCCCGATGGGTTCGGCGGTGGTGATGCCGCACCGATTGAATCCGACCTCAGCGGCGAGCCGTTTGACGTGTTTGCTTAGTTCGACGGGCTTCACCCACACATGCTATCGCCGGCCGAAACCGATACAACGTAAGATTGATTGACGGTCCCACCCGGGGTCGTTATACAGCCCGGTGCGGTTGGTCGGGCTAATGACGGTTCGCGATCTTATCGGCACGCGGCGGGTCCTCCATGTTCAATCACGATTGGTTTAACGGGCAGGCGTACCAGTTCCAGGTCGAGGAGGCCAAGTGGCGCTGTGCCCTCGGCCATTTTCCGGACCTTGACCCGGATGAGCGCGAAAACAACGAGGAGTTGCAGCAGTTCCGGGCCGAATTGGACGTGCGGACACTGATCTACCTGCGCGACGGCTTCAGCTACGAGATCAGGGAGTTCGCCGATGTGCCCAGCAAGTCCCATCTCTGCTTTGAGTGCATGCCGGTTGACGAACAATACAAGGTGGGTGCTTTTGTCGTGACCGTGCCCTACGAGGAGATCGTCCGGGTCGAGGTCTTCGCCGTGCACCCCAGCGAAAAGCCCGACGACTTGCCACAGATTACCGGCTTCCGCACCTTCGACGGCCCCCAAGAGCATCCATTCACGGATTCGCCGCCGCCTCCAAAGGGAAGGTAGCGGCGACTCCCCTCTGACGCCATTGGTCAGAGACAAGACTCCCCGCTAAACAAGTCGCACAGGCGGCATGACAGTCACCTCGCGAGCCGAGGAAGGGCGGCGCGATGCGGGCAGGCAGGTATCCGTTCCCGGTAGGCCGTGCAGCCGACCCAGATATTCGACCAACTGCTCGTTCGAAAACTCCGCGAGAAACTCGGCGCTGGCCCCGCGGTTGATCCGCATGATTTCGGTGATCGCGTCGCTCTTGGGAATCATGGTCGAGGGACTCCTTTTCCTCAGGCACGAATACGGCCGCGTGATCCCGCGTTCCGTGGCCTTTGGTTCGGAGTATCGTCCCCGGCGCGGTTAGGGCTTCACCGATCTCGGCGGTGCGGCGCGCCCTCTTATATCTCGCGATCCGCGCGGCCGCTGCGCGTTGATCGGCGTTCCCTGCGTGATGTCCGGCTCGTGGGTGCCGTGCCGACATTGAGAGCCGTAGCGGTCGTGCCGGGCTTGGTGAATGATTCGGCGGATCCCGCGCGACGTATCTCGGATATCAGGTTTTAGATTTGAAAATTTGAAATCTCAAAAAGGCGGGACATCGTTGACCGAGGTGCGTATCGCTCGTTACGATGTCGCGCGATGGCCATCCGGTTCCAGTGCGGTTCGTGCTCCCAGCCGATTGAGGTCGACGACGAGTGGGCGTCGAGGATCGTGGGCTGTCCGTATTGCCGAGGCACGGTGACCGCTCCGGCGCAATCCACGTTGGCGGACTTGAGCCATACTCCGATCGCGACGCCGATTCAAACAACGCCGATATCCGCTGGTCCAGGGGTCAGGTCGATGGCGGCGGAGGGAAGGAACCGTCTAGCGTTGGTTACGCTGGTTCTTGCCATTGCGATTCTGATTCAGCTTCTGATCGCGGCCATGATCGCGCGGAAGCATTCGGCCGAACTCCACGCCGTGCAACAGCGGGTCCTCGAGTTACAGAAGGAGGGCACAAGCCCCATTGCGGCCTTTCAGCGGGCATCGGCGGAGTTTTACGACCGTCACGGAGGCGCACCACCGGAATGGTTTTTGGCCCAGGCGCTGTTGTACTTCAGCGCCGGGCTCATGTGGCTGGCGGCGGTCATTTGCGGGGGGATTGCCGTGTTACGTCCTCACCGAAGGGGGTTGGCCGCCGCCTCGCTCATCACCGCGGGCCTGGTGCCGGTGGTGTTCTGCTGCTCCGGCGGGTTGGGTATGGCGTAAGCGGGATCGGCTCTCAGTTCGAAGCGGATTCGGCGGGCTGCTTTTTGGTGGGTTCGGTTTTGCCGGGTACGGCGGCCTGGGGCACGAGGAAGGTTGTCTCGCACTTGCCGCAGCGCACGCGCTTGCCTCGCACGTTGTCCGGCACTTGTAGCACCGCACGGCACGTCAGTTTTGGACAAAGAATCGTCACGGTCATTAGGTCCCAAGAATCCGCGTCTCGCGTTATGCGATTTCGCCGCCGTGGGCGCCCGCGCAGCGAAGAACGCCCACGGGATAAAGGGTACGATATCCCGACCTGTCAGGCCGACTCACGGCGGCGGCGTGCGGCGCCGGGCGGAACGAGCGACTCTTTCCCCTCGACGACCGCGGGAGTGACCACCTTCTTCCCGGACCTCGGATTATCGGGCAGTTCGTACATGGGCACGAGCATGATCTCTTCCATGACCGCGCGCAGACCGCGGGCACCGGTTTCGCGGACCAGGGCTTTTTCGGCGATGGCCCTGAGCGCATCCTTGGTGAATTCGAGCGGGCACTGTTCGTACTCAAAGAGCTTCTGATACTGCTTAACGAGGGCGTTTTTCGGCTCGGTCAGAATGCGGACGAGTGTATCCACGTCCAGCGGCGTCAGTGTCGTGTTGACGGGTAGGCGCCCCACCAATTCCGGGATCATGCCGTATTCGACCAGATCTTCCGGTGCCACCTGGGCCAGAATCTCGCCCTCTTCCTTGATCACGTCGCGCACTTCGCCCTCGTTGGAAAAGCCGATGGCGCTGTGGCCAAGGCGGCGACGGATGATGTCGGTGAGGCCCACAAACGTGCCCCCGCAGACGAACAGGATGTTGGTGGTGTCCATCTGGATGTACTGCTGTTCGGGATGCTTTCGACCGCCCTGGGGCGGAATGTTGGAGATGGTTCCCTCCAACATTTTGAGCAGGGCCTGCTGAACGCCCTCGCCGGATACGTCGCGGGTAATGCTGACGTTATGGGTGGTGCGGTTGATCTTGTCGATTTCGTCGATGTAGACGATTCCGCGCTGAGCCAGTTCGAGATCGTATTCCGCATTCTGGAGAAGACGGAGCAGGATATTCTCGACGTCTTCACCGACATAGCCGGCCTCGGTGAGGGTGGTGGCGTCGGCGATGGCGAAGGGAACGTTGAGCATCCGAGCAAGAGTCCGGGCGAAAAGAGTCTTTCCGGAGCCCGTCGGCCCCAGCAACAGAACGTTGGACTTATCGATTTCGATGTCATCGGTGCCGCCGCTGTCGATGTGCTGAAGCCGCTTGTAGTGATTATGAACCGCGACGGCCAAGGTGCGCTTGGCCCGATCCTGACCGACGATGTACTCGTCCAGAAATGCGTTGATCTCCCGCGGCGTGGGCACCTCGCGGACGATGGTCTTCGAACTGGTCGCCCGGCGCAATTCCTGTTTGATGATGTTGTGACAGAGCTCGACACAGGACTTGCAGATGTAGACATCGCGCGGACCCTCTACCATCGGTCCGGCTTCGCGCTGGTTCTTGCCGCAAAAGCTGCACGTACTCGACCGGCGGGCGCGCGGTCCGTCGCCGCTTCCACCGATGCCGCCACTACCTCGAACCGAAGGCATTTCCTACTCCTCAGGGCCTCTTCTGTTTCGATCCCCTCGAAGGCCGGATCGATAACTCAAGATTCGACATCCCGATGCGCCGACGATGGCATATCGTCACGAATCTTGCCGCTGCTGAAACCGTTTGTCCTTTTTGAATGCCGTTTCCCATCCGTCGCGCCGGAGGGAAGCCCCAGCAGATTCCGTCGCAAGGTGTTGAATTCGTCGGCATCAAGGTCGCCGCGCTCATGCAGGCGGCGCAGATCGTCCAACGTAAAGCCCGTGCACGGAGTCAACGTCGAGCCGTTTCGAAGGCGCTTTCGCATGTAAGCGAGCACCGCCGTGGTCAGTCCGACCAAAATCACCACCGCGCTCAGGCGGATCAGTAATCCCAACGCGGCCTCTTCGGCACCGGACGCCGGCATGATCCCGTTCACCTCCATCGGGCGACCCATTCCCTTAATGGTAGGCGCCGGCCCCGATTTGTTCCAGCCTCGTGCCGATAAGGGGCTAAATCAACGAAATCCGAGGTCGTTCCACAACGCGAGGTGCCTCGATCGGCAAGGTGACCGTGAAGGTGGTGCCCCGCCCCACTTCGCTCTGGAGTGAGATGGTGCCTTGCAGGGTGTGAACAAGCTCCTTAGTGATGGGCAGGCCCAAACCCGTGCCGGTGTGCTCCCGAGTGGCCGAAGAGTCAAGTTGCCGGAATTTCTCGAAGATTCGTTCGTGATCCTCAGCGGGGATCCCCGGCCCGTTGTCGATTACGGCGATACGCACGTGGCCGGGACCGTCTCGATCGACATTAAGGCCTACCGACCCGCCTGTCGGACTGAACTTGATGGCATTGCTGAGTAGATTATAGAGGACCTGTTTGATTCGACCGGCGTCGCTGTGAAATCTTGGCAGTTCATCGAGCAGGCCAAGAGTCAACTGTTGGTTGCGTTTGTCGGCGAGGGGCCGCACGAAATCGACGAGGTCCTGACAGAGCTCAGCGATCGAGAACTCAGAAAGGTGAAGTTCGAGCTTCCCGGCCTCCATTTTGGCCAGGTCCAAAAGGTCGTTGATCAAATCCAACAAGCTTCGGCCGCTGGTCAGGATGTTCCGTGAGTAACGGGCGAGACGTTGGCGGTCGATTTCCGTGCCTTCGGCTAATTCGCAAAGCAATTCGGCAAAACCGATGATGGAGACCAGCGGGGTCCGCAGCTCGTGGGTCACGTTAGCGAGGAATTCGCTCTTGACCTTCGAGGATTCATACAGGGCGACATTGGTCTCAGCCAGCTCGCCAAGTTTCACGTCCAAGGATCGATTGATCCGCTGCTGCTCCTCTTGAGCGGTCTTGATGTGGGCCAGCATTTCGTTCAAGGCCTCGGAGAGCTCCTGAAATTCGTCCCCGCTGGCGATGCTGGACCGCACTTGGATGTCGCCCGTGGTGACTTTTTCAGCCACGTGACGGAGGGTGCGTACCGGGGTTAGCACGAGTCGTTGAGTCACGATGTAAAAGACGAGAATGGCCAGCATAGCGCCGCTGGCACCGGCAAGAACTGTCACCACCCAGTTCCAGACGCCCTGGTCGCGCTCCAAGGGAAGCTGCACGTCGATGATTCCGCGAAGGACGTGGGGATATTCATCGGCCTCATCGCCACGCACCGCCATCGCAAAGCGAAACACCTCACCCTCACGTTGGATGCGCCAATAGTACCGCTGCTCAGGGAAATGGATGAGCCGATCCACCGCATCTTTCTGAAAGCCGGGACCGTGGTCACCCACGGGCACAAACTTAGGCCGATTGGGGGGCACATCGAGCCGCTGGACAAGGGCCGGCCAGAGTTCGTCGAGCCGCGCTTGGGCGCGGCCCCAATCGGGGTCGGTTAGTTCGACGGCTTGGCGCGCGGCGGTGGCAACGCGCTTGGCCCGGAGTAGCATGGCCTCCTCCCGCAGGGCGGTCATTTGTTGCCAGGGAAAGCTGAGCGTGGCCGCAATCGTCAGCAACACCGCCGAGCCGAACAGCAGGCTGATCTTTTTGGCGAGCGAAACATGGAGCCGCTTCCAGACGCGCATGGTAAGAGTTTACCCCAAAGCCCGTCCGGCGTTGACATGACAACATCTGACGATAACGGACGCCGTGCGAATCGTGCATGGATTAGAATGAAACCCCAATGTACCCCAACCGAGTCGATTCGATCGGTAAGCGAGCGGAAACCGCAGGGGCTCGCCCGCCCTGGGCCGTTGCTGACCGTCGATGCATGACGAGGCTTTGGTGTTTGCTGATCTCGATCAACACGGTTGTTGGGCCGTGGGGGGGTACATCGTCGGCTTTTCCGGAGTCATCGGTTAAAGCGATTCCGGATGAGGTGGTGGCGGTTTGTTTTTCATCAGGTCCGGCGGCCATATCGACGGCAGGGCGTTCCGCCGAAGCCGACCCATCCAGCGAAAAACCAGGAGCGGCGGGGAACCCGGACGGGCCTTCCTGGGGTGCCGTGATCGAGACCGCCCAGCGACTGGGCCTGCTTTCAGCGGTCGATCCGAAAGTACGCAAGTGGATCGACGGGCTGCTGGCGGCGGGCGACGTTCGTCGGTTCCCGTGGGCCATTGCTCTTTTGGACGTTCGGGCCAGAACACGGGATGATGGGGGCCACGAACTTGCGGAGCTTCATGCAGCGCTGGTTGTTCGAACGGCGGGCGACCATGAATCGATCGAACGGCGTATCCAACACCTCCTTCTGACGTACACCAGCCGCGAATCTTCCGAGCTTACCGTGCGTTCCGAAGATGGCGGTACATGGCACTCGCTCCGTGATCGGCGTCTGCCGCCCTGGTCGCACATTGAATGGGGTCGCCAGGGAGACTTCTATGTGGTCGCGATCGGCGAGGGAACGATGGCTCGGGTTCGAGCCGCCGGCGATGGGCGGATTCGGCCGCTGGGTGATCAACCCTGGTTTACCGAGGGGTTCAAAGCGTTGGCTGCCGACCGCGCCACCTTCGGCCTGTTCCTGGACATCGAACGTCTTCGGGCGTCCGCCGATCCGGGCCTTCTGAATAAGATCGAGCGGACGCAAGCCGCCCTTCGGCTCGTCGGAACGGATCGTGCGTTCTGGACGGTGGGCCGCGAAGGTCGGGCGGTCACCATCGATGTGTTCGCCTACCACGCCGGCCGGAACGAGCGACGGAACGTCGCCTCCGCCCACACGCTCGATGATCGAACCGCCCGCCTGATCCCGCCGGAAGCCACTTGGTATCTGATTCTGGATTGGGATCCGGTCGCCGTCTTTCGGGGTGTTTGTCAGGCCGTTGCATCCACGCGCAGCGAACGCAAGCGCGCACAATCGCGCGAGTTCTGGCAGGAATTCCAACGCAACGCGGGAGTGATGGTAGAGCCGGACATTATGGCCCATCTCGGTGAACGGATCATTATCCACGATTATCCTGAGCATGCATTGAGGGTGCCGGTAGCTTACACGTTTGTTATTCCGATTCGGGTAAGTGAGGCGGTAGTTCGGCGGGGCATCGATCGGCTGCTCTCTTATGCCATGCGGCAATATGGGTCGGATTGGTCCGTCGCGTTCGAGCAGGACGGCAGCGGAGCGTGGCACCTCGCAGCCGGGCTGGCCGGGCCGGCACTCGGCGTGCAACACGGCTATTGGGTCACCAGCTTTTCCCCCCATGCGGTGCGTGACAACCTGGACCGAATTGGAAAAACCCCATTCGCCGCATCAACCTCCAGGCCGACGGGTGATGGACCCTGAGTGCTTCAGAGTTAGGCCATATTATCAGTCGGTACTGGTAGCGTTTGAAAAATGAAAGACCGGCATCGGGAAAGCCCAACACCGGCCCAATTTCGGCAAAGCCCTGCCTTAGCTTGAACTCTCCGGCCTACGCGGGACTGACCGGGGGGCTTTCTTTGATCGATGTCGCGTTCCCACGCCATAGCTCCTTCTCGCGCGTCCCGTTGGCGCGTTTGCCGGAAGGTCGTGGTTATCCGCTTTCTTGATGAGTGTTTACGGCGTCTTCAAAAGGTTCTTCAACAGACACACCTCCTAACACCGCACGGCTGTGTGCGGCAAACGGGATATTCTACCCGCCAGCAAGAGTATTTGCTACAATGCTTACATGGGCAAGCATAAGAAGGTCAAGAAGAAAACCCGCCTAGACGTTATCGAAATCGCCCGCGCTGTGGTCGAAAAGGCGATCGGCGAAAAGCTCACCGGGGAACCGCTCGACAAGCCCGAAGAACCCACCGAACCGGACACCCGAAATCCGCACGCCGTAGCCATGAGCAAGCTGGGCGCCTCCAAAGGCGGCAAGGCGCGGGCGAAGAAGCTATCGAAGACGAAACGTCAAGAAATCGCCAAAAAAGCGGCGCGAGCAAGATGGCGTAAATCACGATAGATAATATACTTACGCAATTATGTTGCACAATCTGGTAATATTTTTGGTAATATTCATGTTGCAAATGCCATAGTCTGTGGTATGCTTTTAGGACCATGAGACGCAAGCCAAAACGAAGAACTCGCGCCGGACTTCTTACCCGCGACCAGGTTTGGAACATCATTCGTCCCTATGCTAACCAACTCTACGATTGGGTTATCGAATCGTGGGATTGGGTGCAGACCATCCTAGATCAAGACTCAGAGAGACGGGCCACTCTGGATGAGGGGACCGTTTATTCGATGGTCTACAATCGCTTCGTGTTTCTTATGAAGTCTGGTTTGTCGCCTGACTCCAAGGTTGAGTTTCACGCCGTTGGTAGGATGACACGCGCGCAGATTCGGAGTGAGATAGCACTGCGATTCAAGAAGCTCGATCCTCGGCTTCGCTCAAAAAACATCGGCACGCACAATCAGGACATCATCTACAACCAACAGCTTGAATTGGATGGAATATCCACCAAACTCACGAACATCACGCTAGGGTATGTGACGGACAAGGCCAACACGCGCATCAAGTACGTCTACTTCACTTGCCCCAAAGGATACAGTCACAACGCGTGGAACATCCGCCTTAACGAGGAGAGCGAAGGAGGGAGCTTGCAGTTCAGCCCGCAAGATATTGACGGCGGCCCAAGCGCGCCGCTCATCGCAGCGAAGCATGGAGATAAGGCTGTCGGGCAGTGAAACGTAAGTTTAACCCAGAAATGCTTGTGCTCGCCCGTGAGTTCTGCGGGCTGACGCAGGCAGAACTGGCCGAAAGAGCTGAGCTTTCGCAAGGGTTTGTTTCACTGGCCGAACACGCGCAGAAAGAGCCCGCGCGCGAGAGTGTTGACAAGCTCGGCGTTGCACTCAGCTTTCCAAGTTCCTTTTTCTATCAAGCCGAGAACTACACGGGGTTCGGGCTGACACTCGTCTTCCACCGAAAAAGGTCAAGCGCCCGCGTGGCCGATCTTCGGCAATTACAGGCGGAAGTGTGCTTGAGACGAATACACATGACTCGCCTACTACGCTGCATGGATGTCACGTCGTCCAACGAATTTACAACGATGGACCTGGACGAACATAGCGGCGACCCGGAGCTTATCGCGGCTTTCGTTCGCGCCCATTGGCGTTTGCCGCTCGGACCAATTCCCAACTTGATAAGGGTAGTCGAAGACGCAGGCGGGATCGTCTTTCGCTTTTCATTCGGCACTCTTGACGTGCAGGCCATGAGTCAGTGGCCCGTGGACTCGCCTCCCCTGTTCTTCGTCAACGCTGATACACCCAACGATATGGCGCGGTACTCATTAGCGCATGAAATTGGCCACGTTGTTATGCATCGGGTGCCGACCGAGAATTGCGAAACAGAAGCCAATCAATTCGCGAGCGAACTCCTCATGCCAGCTAAGGCGATCGCGTGCCAAATCGACAACATGAGCCTCAAACTTGCGGCGCGATTGAAGCCGTATTGGCGTGTCTCTATGCAATCTCTCATTCGGCGTGCGAAGGATTTGGGCAGAATTCCGCCAGACCATTACATTCGGTTGTGTAAGCAGATTAGTGCGCAGGGTATGAGAAAGAATGAGCCGTCACCGATCGCTCCAGAGGAACCGACATTGGCAGGCAGAATAATAGCCGAGTTCCAGCGACAGAATCGACATACGCAAAAACAAGTCGCAGCGATTCTCGACATTTCAGAAGACCTGTTCGTCCGGCTATATACACCATCAGATCAAAAGCTTCGATTAGTAACGGGTTAATAACCGAAGATTTCCCATAATTCTACTTGCATTACTTACTAGAGCAAGTATAATTGTAGCGTATGAACGAGTTAGGCGTCAATAAGCAAGTTGCGGTCGTTTCGGCCATATTCGAGGGTGCGAGCCTCAGCTCGACGTTCCGAATGACCAAGGTGGCGAAAACTACGATTCTGCGCTTGGTCCGGCGGCTTGGCGACGTGTGCGCGGACTACCATGACGAGCACGTTCGCGGGCTGAAACCCGAACGGATTCAAACGGACGAGATTTGGGCGTTCATCGGCGCGAAAGCGAAGAATGTACGCCCGGAGCGTGAGATTGAGGGCTGGGGCGATTCGTGGACCTGGACGGCGATCACCGACAAGAAGCTCATCGCGGCCTACCGCGTAGGGCTGCGAAACCAAGACGACGCCGACGATTTCATGCACGACCTTGCGGGCCGGATCACAAGCCGCGTCCAGCTAACGAGCGACGGGCATACGACCTACTTGAACGCGGTCGAAAGAGCGTTCGGCCCGTTCGTGGATTACGCGCAGCTTGTGAAATCGTACGGCAAGGGCGGGGAAGAACGCAGCGCCGAAGCCAAGTACAGCCCACCACGGATCAACGGTGCACGGAAAGCCCCCATCATCGGCCTACCGGCCCGTGAGCATATCTCGACTAGCCACGTGGAGCGTCACAATCTGACGATCCGCATGGGGATGCGGCGGTTTACACGGCTGACAAACGCCCATTCCAAGAAAATGGAGTACCACGTCGCGTCCGTGGCAATGTTCTTCATGTTCTACAACTACTGCCGCGTCCATGCGACGCTCGGAACCAGCCCCGCCGTAGCGTCCGGTCTGGCGGATCACGTGTGGAGCTTGGAAGAATTGATCGGCTTGTTACATTGAAACGCTACCAGTACCTATCAGTCCTTGCCGCTGGTCAGGCGTCGATTCGCTTGTTACAATGACAAAGCGGACGAGGGGCATCGTGTATCGCCTGCCGCACAGGGGTTCTTGATCGACAGAGGTTTGATTCTCGGTCCTAGATCGAGCGACGGCGATTGGGCCGAGATCGGAACGAGATTGATAGGGGAGCCACAATGATAGAGCAAAAGTTCGTTGGGTTCATGGGCGTCGCCGCTGGCTTGTTGATTGGGTTAGGTACGGTCAAAGGCGCCGATCCGCTCACGACGGAGCGCGTCGCGTCGGGGCTTACGAGCCCGGTTTACGTTACCCACGCTCCGGGCGACACCACCCGCCTATTCATCGTCGAGCAGGTCGGCCGGGTTCGGATCCTGGACCTGACCGTGGATCCTCCCGTCCTCCAACCGATAGCGTCTTCCTTCCTCAACATCACGGGTCGCGTCATCGCCGGTGGCGAGCGGGGCTTGCTTGGTCTGGCGTTCCACCCGGATTTCGCGAACAACCGGTACCTGTACGTAAACTACACCACCAACGTCGCGGGAGTCACTGGTGACACCCGGATTTCGCGGTTCGAGGTCCCCATGGCCACGCCGAACGACGCCGACGAGACGACGGAATTATTCCTGATGACGATCGATCAACCGCAATCAAACCACAACGGCGGTTGGATTGCCTTCGGGCCGGACAATTACCTGTACATCGGCATGGGCGATGGCGGCAACGCCAACGATCAGGGTCCCGGTCACACCGAGCCCGGCGGCAATGCCCAAGACCTTTCGAACAACTTGTTGGGCAAGATGCTGCGGATCGACGTGAATGGTGATGACTTTCCGGCGGATCCGGCCAAGAATTACGCCAATCCGCCCACGAATCCATTTGTCGGAGTGGCGGGTGACGACGAGATTTGGTCCTACGGCCTGCGTAACCCGTGGCGGAATGCGTTCGACTCGCTGACGGGCGACTTGTACATCGCCGACGTCGGTCAGAATCAGTGGGAGGAAGTGAGCTTTCAGCCCGCTTCGAGCACCGGTGGAGAGAACTACGGATGGCGTTGCCGAGAGGGTATGCACAACTTCTTGATCGATGCGGTCTGCGTAGGCGGATACACCGAGCCCATCCACGAATACTCGCACGGTGTGGGATGCTCGATCACTGGTGGTGAGGTGTACCGCGGCTGCGCGGTTCCGAGCTTGCACGGTACTTATTTCTTCGCGGACTATTGCAGCGCTCAGATCTGGAGTTTCCAGTATACGGGGGTGCCGCCGGTAGTCACCAATCGGACCGCCGAACTCGATCCACCAGGCTTCACCATCGCCGACATTGTGGGCTTCGGACGTGACGCGGAAGGCGAAATTTACATCTGCGACCACGGCGGCGAGGTGTTCAAGATCGTTCCGGTGAACCCGGCGGCGCCCTGTTCGACATGCGGTGACAACATTCGCGAAGGAACGGAGCAATGCGACGGTACCGATGACGTGAAGTGCCCAGGCGCATGTTTGGTTGATTGTACGTGTCCTTATGAGCCGGACCCGCCGGCCCCCGCCGACGACACCTGCTATGACGGACCAAACAATACCGGCGTGCCGTGTACGGCCAGCGGAACTTGCCCCGCCGGCCAGACCTGCGCGAACAAGAGCCGATATCTCTCGGTTACGCCGCCGGACAGCAGCGCCGCCGGTGGCATTCCCCGCTCGATTAAGATGACGGTGGCGGACATGCCCCTGTTTCCCAGCCGTGTCGGACAGGTATGGTGGGCCGGGGCGCCGCAGCCGATCGACAACTCTCCCCTTGCGGACCTGACGGGGGCAATGACCGAATGCACGGGCACGCCTCACTCCCAGGTTTGGGACGGAGTAGGCACGGTTCACTTATTCGGCACGGCGGTCGTCCCAGGATCGACCTATGAGATCCGCATGTGCGACGCCGTGGCCGGACCCTGCTCGGACCCGGTCGTCGTGACAACGGCCAAATGGGGCGACGTCGTCGCGGAGTATGGCGGCCCGAGTCAGCCCAACTTCGCCGACATCGGCGCGATCGTCAGCAAATTCCAGAACGTGGCCGCCGCTCCATCGATCGCCCGAACGGACCTGGTGCCGGAGGTTCCCAACGGGGTGGCCAATTTCATGGATATCTCGGCGGCGGTCGCCGGCTTCACCGGATTCCCGTATCCGTTTACCGCCGGGTCGTGTCCGTAGGGGGGACTGGACGGTTCACAATCAGAGCCCCGACCGTAAGGGGCGGGTTTTGAGCTGGCTGCCTCGGTGTCCGTGCGATTCGTCGCGCCGGGTGGGACTGCATGGCATGGTCCACGCTTGCGTGGCCATGTGATTAGGCGCGTTCGCTTTGGCTGAATGACCGAGGTATGATCCTCGCTGATGAGCGATACGATCCCACAGACGGATGAATCGGCGGCGGAAGCCATTGGAACATCTGCCGAGCCGGGCGCGAAAGGTCGACGGTCGCGGATGCGATCGCCGGCGAACGCGCCAACAGAGCCCACGGACGACCAACTCTCCGCCGGGCAGGACGGGCACGATGAGCGTTTTCCGGGCCATCGTTCCATGCTTCCGGCGTCGATTTCGACCGGCGAATCACCAGCCGAAGAGGTGACCGCGGAGTCGATCGTCGAGGCCCTTCTTTTTTCGACCGACGTTGCTCTGCCCGCTGCCAAGATCGCTCAAATGCTTGAAGTCGGCGACGCGGGCGATGTTAAGAATCACGTCGAAGCCCTCAACGCGAAGTACGAGCGGCAGGGGTTGAGCTTCCGCATCGAAGCCATCGCCAAGGGCTATCAGATGCTGACCCTCCCGGTGTATAACCGGTGGATCGCCAAGCTCCACAAGGCCCGCGCGGACGCCCGGTTTTCGCAGGCGGCACTGGAAACCCTAGCGATTGTGGCCTACAAGCAACCCGTTCTTCGGGCGGACATCGAAGCGATTCGGGGTGTCGCCGTGGGCGACGTCCTCGTCCGGCTGCGGGAGATGAACCTGGTCCGGATCGTCGGGCGAGCGGAGGAGATCGGCCGGCCGCTGCTCTACGGCACGACGACCAAGTTCCTCGAGGTCTTCGGCCTGGCGTCCCTGAAAGACCTGCCCAAGCTCGATCCGGACAACCCGAACGAAGTTCCGCCGCTAAAGCTCGCGGAATAAGCGTAATAGTCGAATTACGGAGGCGGCCAAATCCTGCCGTTTTTCGTCACGGACTCACGACCAACTTCAGCTTCGGCCCCGCATCAACGAACCCCTCGCGCTCGTAAAAAACTTTGGTGCGCAGCCACCGAGGCATGTCCGGTGCAGTGACCTCGATCCGCCGCCAGCCGTGCGATCGTCCATGCTCGATCGCCCGCCGGATCAGTTCGTGACCGACCCCTCGCGACCGATGCTCCAGCAGAACATACAACTCCCGGATCGTGCCGAAGACCCCACCGGCGTAGAGCGTTAGGCCCTGTTCGAGCGTCATCGCCCCACAGATCGAATGGTCATGCGACCTCGAATCAGCCTCCGCGACAGCCACGTACACGGCGTTTCCCGGTCGGGCCATGAACCTCCGGCAGATGTCAAACGCGTCGGGAACAAGGCGGTCATCCGGGTCGCCGAGTTCCCGCATCAGGGCTTCGACGCAGCCCACCACGGCCGGAATGTCGGCCTCAACAGCGGCGCGGATCATTGCCATCGGCGTTCCTCTCTACGATCTGGGGATCGATCCTTTGTCCCTCCCGGCCTCTGTCCTCGGCCAATCGCCTTTCGGAGATTTCAAATCTGAGATTAGTCGACTCGGACCGCATTCGCTCTTCGCCCTTCTTTCTTCCTCTTCGTGACTGCGAATCCATAACACGCGGCGGACCGGTCCGCGACCGGCACCGACCTGATCGGTTCAAATCGTCCAATCCCCGATCATCCCGCGCGTTATGTTATGTGTAGGACGGGCCGGGAGAGCGCGGAATCGTCGTCCGATGTCCAGCATGGGTGAGTCGCAAGAAATGAAAATTTCCAAACAAAGCCATTTGCAACATACGGTTCAATAATTCGAGTGACTTTGCTCGTTTCCGAAATATTCTGAACCAAGCCTAAGAGTTTGCCCGTGACCAACCGAAACTGGGGTATTATTCCCCGGAACCTGCTAATGGACCTCGAATCGACAACCCGACCCGTGGTAATCGCCGCGGAAGCCCCCGAGGCTGCGGGACCACGGGAATCCCGATGGTCCCTCCGGGCGCTCGTCGCCGCCCCGTTCATGCCGGCCACCACGGCCCGTCGTATGCTGCATTGCTCCCTCTTCGACGCATGGTCTGTTCACGCGGCCTCTGTCTTATTCATTGTCGTCACTATCTTTGGCTTCATCGCTTGGGATGACGTGCGTCGTTTTGATGTGATCGCCATTCTGGCCGAGATGACAGACGATGCAAAAGACTTTCTCCGCTACGCGCGCCGCGAGCCGATCTTCTGGACGCTGGCCACCGTCGGCGTGGCGATCCTCATTGAACTTGGCTTCATGCTCTTGGCTTTTGGCTTTACGCCGTGGGGCGCCCGAGATGAGTCCTTTCGTGCAAGCTACAAACACTCGCTTCGCCAGACCTGGTTGCGAACATCGCACGTGTGGCTGATTGTCGCCCTCACATGGCTCTGCGATATGGTAGGGCAAGAGTTACGCACCCGCTGGATCGCGGAACATCCGAGCGCGCTGACCATGCCGTCGGCACCTGTGTTCCCGAGCATCGCACCTGACGACCCGAAATATCCGCAAGCCCTCGCCGATTTCACCGCGGCAACCGCCGAGTACCAACGACAATGGAAGGCGATCCAATCGTACTTGTTCGATTACCGTTCTTTACAGCCCTGGTATGTCCGAAACTACGAACCAACACTTGCCGCCCTTATATTTGTCATGGCTGCCTGGTTCGTATGGGCTTATCTCCGCGCCGTGGGTATCGATCGACCCGTCATCCCGATCTCGCGACCGCCGCTGTGTGAGCGCTGCGGCTACAATCTGACGGCCATGTCGCTGAACGCCCGCTGTCCGGAGTGCGGGATGCCGATCACCGAATCGCTCGGTGACCATGTTCGTACGGGTACCCCGTGGATGCACCGGCGGACGCTTGGCTTCGCGAAGGCATGGAATCGAACCTTCGGCTTCGCGATCCGCAGACCGGGTCAGCTCGGAGCCGGGGTAAGCCTCACCGGGTCAACAAACGATCACCGATCATTCATCGCAGCGCATTTGCCGCTCATCTTTCTGATCGGTGCGATCACGCCCCTGGGCATGGAGATCGCGGCCGACGGAAGACACGAATTTTTGCGCGACCCAGTCGTGTTCCTGCTGATCGGCACGGTGACGGGCAGCGCGTGCGTGATCGGCACGATCGGGTGCATCCTCGCGGTCGCGCTGCTGGTCGGTCTCTACTATTCCCACCGAGTGAAACGCAACATGCTACCCGCATCGATCCAGGGGGCCGGCTACGGTGTCGGGTTCCTGGTGATCTGGGCGTGCATCGGCGGCGGACTGATCCCGTCGGTCATCTGGCTGGAACAAATCTACATGTTTCGCGGCATCACCGAGCGAACCGGTCTATCCGGTGACTTCGCCATGTTCATGACCTGGCTGGCGCCGAACCTGGTCTGTCTCTTTTTTTACCTCAGGCTTGTGGTCCGAGCGACCGCCGCGGCGAGATATGCCAACCGCTAAAGCCGTCAGGTCAACGACGTGCCCTGCTCAACGGACAACCGCACTCCGGGCAGCGCCCGCTGTGGTTGCCCGTCAGGTTATAGCCGCAGTCCAGGCACAGCCCCTTCCATCGCCGCCAGGTCTGCCGGATCGGCCCTCGGGCCACGGGCACGAACCCCCCGACGGTCAGGACCGTCGTCGAGAACCACAGCGGAAAGGCGAACCACGTCATGCGATACGCTCCGGTTTGCTGCGAACTGAGCATGAACGAGCGTTTCGACGGGATCGGATCGTAGGTAAGGGCCGTCTGGAAGCGAGACCGCGACGCGGTCTTGGTGGGCATGCTGAGCAGGTGCATCCCGCAAACGCCGTCGCGAAGGTAGACCCGGAGGGACTTGTAGAGTGTCAAGTCGTATCGATGCTGGAACGGGTGGCTGTGACTTCGGTGCCATAGAATGGCACTCAGAGGTAGTGCGAGCAGGCAGATGGTGGCCAGGATTTTGGCGATCATGGCTGGGCGCTCGGTCTCCTCGGCGACCGCCGGTCACTCCCGGTCGGGCTTGAGAAAACAATGTTAGCGGCTCACGGAGCGCCGACGCAACGATCCGATAAGCGCCGAGGCGACTGACAAATCCTTACATCTGGAAACGGAGTGGCCTAATAGGAAATTCCCGCTCAAATCGAACGCGACCGATCGCGGGGCCGTTAACGGTCCCCTTCATTGGGCCTGACGACGAGTTCCACGGCGGCCGATTCGATCCAGCCGGTCTGCCCATCGGGCAACTCAATGTTCCACCACTGCCCCCGGCGTTCGCGAAGGGTGAACTCCGTGCCGGGTTGGAGCGGCTGCTCGAATTGTCGTTGATAGCCTGACCCCGGTCCCTTGTAAACCGGCACATCCATCGCGATGAGAACGCCGGAGGGTGCGTTTCGATCGCGCCAATCGTCGACGGCGACGGAGGCGCCCGCCGCGGCGGCGAGAAGACCGCAGATGACGGCGGTCACCATGAGCCACCGGCGCGCGAACCAGCAACGGATCGTGATCAGGAGCCAGAATGCGGCGTAGAGCGCTAGTGCGGCCTTCGTGCGAGCGGAGGTGGTGGTCTGTTCGTGCCAGAAGAAGACGCTCTTCAGGAACTCACTGGAGCGCGACGGAGGAATGGCGGTCATCCGCCGCGATCGGGCCTCGCGAAAATTGTCGGCCAGCAACGGGTCGTTGGGCATGTAGCGCTGAGCGCGGCGGTAGTGCAGAATGGCTCGGCCCAGGTCGCCGGCCTGTAGGTAACAGTTGCCGAGGTTGTATTCGAGAGGTCCGCTCTCGATGCCGGCGGAAATCAAGCTCTCAAAGCGTTGGGCGGCGGAGCGGTAGAGGGCTCGCGCGCGCTGGGGGTCTTCGGTTTGAATTCGCTGGGCGTCCTCGAAATCGGCGTTGGCGCGAGCAAGTTCGGCCCGGACATCGACGGGGAGGCGGAGATCAGTACCCAAGGCCGCGGTTGCGAGGAGCGTAACCAGCGTGAGGGCTAGGAGGATTGTCGATTGTCGATTGTCGATTATCGATTGGACGCGAAACGTCGAAACGTCAAGACATCGAAAGGTCGAAAAGAAGAAACGGATCGGGGAAATCGTCGACAATTTCATGTTCGAGATCATCGGTGATTCTCGATGGCTGTAATCCACTGAAGGACGGTGTCGGCGGCCGAAGCGGGCGAGGTTTCCTGGCCCAGGCCGGAGGCATAGCGGATGGCATCGCAACGATCGAGGAACGCCGCGATTTGGTCCGCGAGTTGAATGGGGAAACCCTGCGCGGCGAGCAGGTCTCGCGCTTCGGTCGGGGTAAGTTGCACCGTGGCGAGGCCGAAGTGATCGGACAGGTAGGCCGACAACGCGGCGCCCAGCTTATGCCACTGCTCCACGGGAGTACCCGAGGTAAGGGCACGTCGGACGGCAGTCCGGGCGACACGGGCCGCGTGGCGGCGCCTAGCGTAGCTGACATCCTCTCGCAACCGTGCCCGATGCCGCGTGCTGAGTGTCGCAACGAGACATAACATCGGCGGCAATGCAAAGGTAATCACAGAAGCAGGGGAGGCCAGCGAGAAGGAGTGATCGGCAAGGACGAAATCGGGATCGACGTAGTTCGGCGAAATGCCGCCGCTCATCCGCGTCAGCGTCGTTTCGCTCTCCCGCGGTTCGGTCGACGGTGATAAGCTCACGACGCTCGGTACTTCCGAGCGCGGGTCGACAGCCAGGGGAAGCGGTTGGCTGGTAAGTGTCACATACTGTCCTCGCTGGGTGTCAAAGTATGACCAGACGATGGGCGGCAGCGTCTGTTCCCCGGTTTGCTTGGGGAAAAGCGCCCGACGGAAGACCTTGGCGTCGCCCTCGACGTCGCCGATCAGCTCCTCGGGCGCGAAGTCGAAACGACTGACAAGTTCCGGTTGTCGCGCCAGGTCGGGACCGGCGACGCCTTCCAGGGGCGCGCCACGGATCGCTACCGTCAGTGTCACGGGCTGACCCTGCTCCACGCGCGACGGCTTGACGCTCACATCCATCGTGAACCGTCCGATGGCACCCGTGAAACTCTCGGGACGATCACGGTCGGGAGGCCCCTTGACGGTCACGCTGATGGCATCCGCCCTCGCGGTCTCCTTGGTGGTGCGGGAGAATTCGAGCCGGCCGGTCCACACCGGTCGAACGGCCGTGGGGTAATTGGCCTTGAGAAAGACGGGGCCGACGCGGGCTTCGCCGATCTGCTCGGCGCGGATGTCCTGGGTCACGCGGTAGACGACGTACTTGTGACTCCGATCCTCGGAGTTCGCGATCATCACTTCGCTCTGGCGGGCGGAGCCGCCGGCGAAAACCGAGAGCTGGGAGCCGTTCAAGTCAAGGACCTGCCGGAGCATGTCCACTTCGTATTCGCGGCCTTCGATAACGAGTTTGCGGATCCCGATCGTGAGCGTGGCCGTGTAGCTCTCGGTCACATACAGGGAGGTCGGCGACACACTCATTTCCACGAAGAGCACTCGGTCGCCCTTGGCGGCGGCGGCCGCTTCGGTCTTCCGTACCGTGATCGCGACGGCGTTGGTGTTGTAGGTTTGCCCGCCCGCGGTGAGGGCGATGGGCCCCAGCGAATATGTGCCTTCGCGCAGCGCAGTGAGTTGGAGATTGAATCGGTAGGTGGAGGATTGGGACACGCGGCCATTGATGATCGAGGTCTGCGAGAACTGCGAAGGCGTGGGGCTGAGGAGGCGGAGTTCAATCCCCGGCGGGGTCTTCAGCGTGGGAGCGTCGGGCTGAGCGGTGTTGGTGCAGGTGAGTTCGACGGGCGCCGCCTCACCGAGTTCGAGAGCGGTGTGATCGAGGCGAAGTTCGCAGGACTGCGCGGAAGCGGACGGGGTGAGGGACAGAAGGGAGACCACTGCGACGGCGATGGTCAAGTTTGTCGATTGTCGATTGCCCATTACCAGTCCTTATCCACAGGGCGAACGGGGACAAATCGAACGGGCTCGCGCCGGTTCTCTTTTCGCTCGCGAATCGCCTGCATCATCTCGCGCAGCTTACGCTCGGCCTGTTCCTTCGACACCCGTTCCTCGCGCTGCTCTATCGCCTCGGAGCTTTGTTCCGATTGCGATTCCTGTTCCTGTTCACTGGATGATTCTTTTTGTTGGTCCTGATCTTGCTGCTGGTTTTGTTGCTGATCCTTCTCCGAGGATTGTTGCTGTTCCTCCTGCTTCTGCTCGGATGATTCCTGTTCATCCTGTTTCTTTGATTCGTTCTGTTGTTGCTTCTCCTTCTTTTCTTGTTTGTCTTGTTGGTCCTGCTGTTCTTGATTCTCCTCCTGGTTCTCGCCCTGGTCTTGTTGCTGCTGTTGTTGTTGCTCGAGCCGCTGTTTCATCTGTCGCCACATGGTCGCTGCCTTGAGATTGGCGTCCGACGCGGCGGTGTGGTCGGGGCGCTCGGCGAGAACGGATTGATACCGTTGCATGGCGCTTTCCAGGTTTTCCAGGGCAAGCTTCGGTTGATCGGCATGGGCGAGGGCTTCGGCGTGGTAGGTCGTGCCGGCGCTATACAGCGCATCATCGGCCAAGGCATCGTTCTTCGCACCGGCGGCTTTTTGGAACGCGTCGCGGGCGGCTTCGTAATCCCCCAGGGCGTAATGGCCCAAACCCTGGGCAAAGGCGATCTCGCGGGCATCGGGCTTGACCGACTCGGCACGGTCGTACAGTTCCAACGCTTTGGCCGCGTCGCCGGACTTAAGGAGGCGGTTGCCCTCGTGCACTGTTTCGTAGGGGTCGATGGGGGCAGGGGTGTCTATCGATGCGGTGCCAGCCGGAGTGGTCTGCGCGGCCGCCGGACGTATCGATCCGAGGGCCAGCAAGGCGGCAGCCACAAGGATTTGAACGTAGGGAGTGATCAAGGGCGGTCGGAGCATCGCGCGGGTTGAGGCCCACAGCTCGGGAATCCGGATCATTGGGGACTCACTCATGCGACGGCCAACTCCTGTTGCCAGGCTCGCTGCGGAGCATCGGACACAGCCGGGCGGATTTCGGGGATCAGCGTCTCGAGCGTGAGCAGGATTAGTGCCGCGGCCAGGAACCATTGATAGCGCGGCTTTCGGCGAACGCGCTCTTCGGTACCCAGATCGGCCCGGTGCATTCCGGCGACGGCGTCCACGAGTTGATGCAACGATTCCACGGGAACGTACTCGCCCCCGCCGGCATCGGCGATGTCTCGCAGGGCGGCCGTGTCGACTTTGGAAAATACGATCTGCCCGTCGTGAAGGAGCGGTTTGCGGGCCCCGCCCTCTTGAAGGGGTACCTGGGCACCCACGGTTCGCGAGGGATCGCCGACGCCGACGGTGAAGACCCGAATACCGTGGTCCTTCCAGGCGGCGGCCGCGGCGCCGGCCCCGGCGGCCTCCAGGGTGTCCTCCCCATCCGTAAAGAGAAGAACGACTCGCGTACCCTCCTGGGGCGATCGGCTGAAGAGATCGACCGAGCGTTCAATGGCGGCGCCGAGATCGGTGCCACCACGTGGCACAATACCGACTCGAAGATCGTCGAGCTTCGCGCGAAACGCGAGTTGATCGGTCGTCAACGGGAGGCGGAGCGATGTCGAACCCGCGAAGGCCAGCAGGCCCAGCCGGTTGGAGCGCTTAAATGCCGCGCGATCGATCAACTGTTCGCGCATTCGTTGCTTGGCAAATTCGAAGCGGTTGGGCGTAAGGTCCTCGGCGAGCATGGAACGGGAGACGTCGAGAGCAACGACCATATCGACGCCGTGCACCTTCTGTTTTTCGAGGTACATCCCCCAGCGGGGGCCGATGATGGCGGCAATGATCAGGGCTGTCGCGGTCACGAATAGCCCGGCGCGGAGGGCCTGTCGGCCGGGACTGACCCGCGCGGCCAGCAGGGGGGCGAGCGGCTCCGAAGTAAACCGGTTGAGGGCTCGGCGCTTTCGATGGGCACCGTAGACGCAGATCAGGCCGGCGATGGGCACGGCCGCGCCCAACCACCAGAGGTGCTGGTTATCGAAGGCCAGGGTTTCAGCGCTGGTCATGGCGGCCGCGATGCTGCCGAGGACCATAAGCGCCAGCGGCAACGCCAGCGCCGCGGTGACCCAGGTCGACAGAGGATAGAGCGTGGTTCGCTTCATGGCACCCTTCGATACCTCGTGTTCACCAACAGCAATTCGGTGCCTAAGAGACCCAGCCCCATCATCATGGCCACCTGAGCCGCCCAGATGTTATCGTGGAATGAGCGTTCACCGGTGCGGCGCGTTTCCAGCCGGCCGATCTCCTCATAGATCGTAATAAGCGACTCAACGTCCGTTGCGCGAAAGTACTTTGCGCCGGTCGCCTTGGCGATGCCCTTGAGGGTCTCCTCATCGAATTCAGCGCGGGGTTGGAAAATGAGATTCATGCCGCGGCGTTGAGGGGAGCCCGAGCCCACGGCGCCGATGGTATATACCTTGATGCCGAGAGTTGCGGCGACCCGCGCCGCCTCGAGCGGATCGGGCGGCGGAGAAGTTGGGTTTTTTGCGGGGTTATCCTTGCCGTCGGTCAAAAGGATCATCACCCGGCTTTTGGCTGCCTCGGAGCCGGGAACGCCGGCAAGGGCTTGTTCCCCGGCGCGGCGGAGATCGTCGCTGGCCAGGACGATGGCCTCGCCGAGTCCCGTGTAGCCGGCTTCCACCTGCTCCCGCACCTGCCGGCCCTGAACCCAGCCAGGGATTTCAGTCTCGCCGAGCAGATCGATCAAGCTGCCGTGGTCCAGCGTCAGCGGGCACGAGGTGTCGGGGTACATGGCGAAGGTGGTCATGCCGATGAGGTCGTTTTCGCGGCCGCTGAGCGATCCTTCACCGAGGACAAAGTCGCGAAACACCTTCTTCACCGCGTCGAGCCGGCGAACGGGTTTACCGTCGAGAACAAAGTCCTGCTCGGCCATGCTCCCCGAAACGTCCAGCACCATCTGGATGGCGATGCCTTCCCGAATATCGCGCAGCTCGCCGCCCGCTTGGGGCCGGGCCAGTGCGACAATCAAGGCCAAAATGGCCGCGGTGCGCAGCAGCGGAATCACGAAACGCGTGCGGGCGGCGAATGAGTGCGCCAGGCCCGCGAACGGTTCGAGCGAGCTGAATCGCACGGTGGGGCGGGTCTTGCGGCCACTGGCGCGGAGCCAGACCAGCGGAATTGTCGCGAGCAGTGCAAGGCAGAGCCAGCCAAAGAACGCGCCGGGAGCGAATCGATCGGCTAAATAGTCCATCATCCCGCTCGCTCCGTGGGATGAGCAGGTGCCGTCTCGTGACGCTGCTCGACGCTGGATCGCTCGCGGGTCTGCTCGATAAAGTGTCGGGTGGCGGCAAGCAGGGAATCGGCCTCGCCGGAATGGGGTACATGTCGCGCGTACTTGACGAGATCGCAGGCCTGAAGGAACCGGGAGAGCTCCTCACGATGGACTTTGTTGAATCGATGATCGGTGGCCGCGGCGATGAGGAACTCCTCGGTGGTCATTTCCGCTGCCGAAACCGCGAATCGGCGCTCGATGTAGCCGCGAACCACATCACTGATGCGATAATAGAACTCCTGAACACGGCTTTTCGCGATCAGGTCGTCAGCGATCAACAAGGCGATCTGGCGCCAGGCCCACTCATGAGCGGGAAGCACGAACGCCTGTTCGACTGCATTGCGGCGCGAACGATGGGTCAGCGCGACAATTGGCAGAACAAGGGCCAGAGCAATGATCGCCGCGATCCACCATCGATGACTCCACGGCCGGCGAAGTTCCACGGGATCCAACACCGTGATCTTCGCAAGTTCGGCCTCGGTCAGCTGGGCCGCGTCCGGACCGGAGACGATGACTTTGATCGGCTCGGTTTCGAGCTTGGTGGGTTCAGCGCCGGCTAAATCCACGTCGCTGGAAGGGGGGTTGGCCGATCGGACGCCGTCTTCTCCAGCCCGAGATGGGACGGCCACAAAGCTGAGCCGCGCGGGCGGCAACTCGTATTCCCCCGGGAGCGTGAACGCAAGCTCGAATCGAAGCGTCCAGGATAACCGGCCATTCGGTGTCGGGACGGCGGCCTTTTGTTCCGAACGGACGATTCGGTATTCGAAGCGATGATCGCCTGAGAGCAGTTCGCGTTCGTAGTTTTCGAGGTCGACTGTGACGTCGCGATCGGCGACGGCCTCGACGACGACTTCGGCGTGCTTGGATACGTCGGGCGTCGCGGGGGTGACGCGAAGCGTGAGCGTAACGGGGTCGCTAGACGCCTCACGTTGAACAGACTCACCAGTAGCCGGCCGGTTCGTTTCGGCGCCGCCACGGCAGCCGGCGACGGTCAGAGTGAGATTAGCCAATACAAACAACCCGCCGATCGGCCTCATCTCTTTCTCTCGCGTTTACGAAAGAACCGCGTCAGCGGTTCGACGTACGGCAAGTCGGTACGGATATCAATCGTCTCGGTGTCCATCTTGCGGAACGTCGTTCGCCGATTCGCCATCCGACGCTGGACCATCTCCGCATAGCGGCTCCGAACCCCCCGACTCGCGGTATCGACGAGCATTCGCTCGCCGCTCTCGGCATCCTGAAGCTCCACGAACCCCACGCTCGGCAATTCCAACTCCCGCGGGTCGCTGATGACGATGGGAATGAGGTCGTGTCGCCGCCGGGCAATGCGCAGGGCTGGTTCATATCGGTCGGCCAGGAAATCGCTGACCAAAAAACACACCGACTTTCGTACAGTTACCCGGTTAAGGAAGTTAACCGCCTCGGCAATGTTCGTGCCTCGCCCCTTCGGCTGATGGTAGAGCAATTCTCTGATGATCCGAAGCACATGCCGCGTGCCTTTTTTGGCCGGCACGTATTTTTCCACGTGGTCGCTGAACATGATCAGACCGACCTTGTCATTGCTTCTGATCGCGGAAAAGGCGAGCACCGCGGCGAGCTCGGCGGCCACGTCCAGCTTGAACTGGTTGACGCTGCCGAACAAGCCCGACGGGCTGACGTCCACGACCAGCATGACGGTAAGCTCGCGCTCCTCGCGAAATTTTTTGATAAACGGCTCGCCGTATCGCGCGGAGACGTTCCAATCAATCAACCGCACGTCGTCGCCGATCTGATAAGGCGAAACCTCCTCAAATTCCATTCCGCGCCCGCGGAACGCAGAATGGTACTGCCCCGCCAACAGGTCATTCACTGTTCGGCGGGTCCGTATTTGAATCTGACGGACCTTCTTCAATAACTCCTTAGGAATCATGGCGCTTCGTCACGGCACAGCGACATGGTCGAGGACCGCTTTCACTACGTCTTCGGAAGTTTTTTCCTCCGCTTCGGCTTCATACGTAATGATGACGCGATGGCGAAGGACATCGGGAGCGACGGTTTTAACGTCCTGGGGCGTCACGTATCCGCGGCCGGCTAGGAATGCAGATGCTTTCGAGCCGACGGTCATGGCCAGCGTGGCCCGGGGCGACGCTCCATACTGGATCCAATCGGCGATGGGGATGTTGAACGCTGCGGGATCGCGCGTGGCCAGTGTGATATCAACAATGTAGTCCTTGATCTTGTCGTCTATGTAGATCGAATCGACCAGTTTGCGCCCGGCCAGAATGTCAGCCGGTGACATGACCGGTTCGATCCGCGTCGCGGGGGCGGTGTAACCCATACGGTCCAGAATCTGCCGTTCTTCCTGCTTGGTGGGATAGTCAACGAGGAGCTTCATCATAAAACGGTCGACTTGAGCCTCGGGGAGCGGATACGTCCCTTCCTGCTCAATCGGATTCTGCGTGGCCAGGACCAGAAACGGCTCTTCGAGCCGATGAGTCTCCTTGCCGATCGTGACCTGGTGCTCCTGCATGGCCTCCAGCAAGGCCGACTGAACTTTGGCGGGGGCTCGATTGATTTCATCGGCGAGAATGATATTGGCGAAAATGGGGCCTTTTTGAACGGTGAACGTCCCGTCTTGCGGCTTGTAGATGAGCGTTCCGATCAAGTCAGCGGGCAAGAGGTCCGGAGTAAATTGCAGGCGTTGAAATTTCGTGTTGATTCCTCGCGCTAGGGACGAGACCGCCATGGTCTTGGCCAGACCCGGCACGCCCTCGATCAAGAGGTGCCCATTGGAGAGCAGGCCGATCAACATCCGGTGCAGGAGGGCGTCCTGTCCGACGATGACCCGATGCATCTGTTCGAGCAGCCGGCGGAACGGCTCGCTCTTGGACGACACCTCCTCGCCGACATGCTTGATGTCCCATTCCGTAATCACCATGACTCGCGTGACCTCCGCTGATTCAGCGATCCATCGGCCGTCAGGCCTCATTTCCATTTCGTTTGTGTAGCCGGTAACACAGGAAGCCCCCTCCCAAACCGGCCGTGTGACTGTACCGGTGCATTTCTACGGACGCAACCAATGTCTGGTTCCTGTCAGGCAATAGGCGCATGTTCTCATGCGCGGCAAATTCAGGCTGCAAATGCGGGCCGCGTGTAACCGACGCGCAACAGGCCGACGAATGGTTGGACCAGGTGATCAGCGATCGTACTCTGAGCAACGCGGGTTATACTCCCGCCCATGCCATTTGTTCCGGAGAAGCCAGCTAACCAAACCTCCGTCCGACCTTCGACGCCTCTGTTCATATTCGACGGCGATTGTGGCTTCTGTCGCATGTGGGTCACCCGCTGGCAGCGGCGCACCGGCAATCGGATCGACTTTGCCCCCTATCAACTTGTCGCGTCAGACTATCCTGAGGTCCCCCGAGAACGATTCCAGGCGGCCGCTCAACTGGTGGACACTGATGGGCGCGTCTTCAGCGGGGCGGCGGCGGTCCTCCGAGCACTGAGTCACGCCGGTCGTCGACGTTGGCTATGGTCGCTGTACAGCCGCCTGGCGCTCTTCGCATGGTTCTCCGAATGGGTCTACCGACTAGTAGCCGGTCATCGGCGCGGCCTGACGGCGCTCACCCGATTCTTCTGGGGTGACGCATCGATCGAGCCGAGTTACGTGCTCACCCGATGGCTGTTTCACCGCCTCCTGGGTGTCGTCTACCTGATCGCTTTTCTCTCCCTCGCGGTGCAAACCAAGGGCTTGGTCGGGGAGGAGGGGATCGCCCCCGTCGGCGAGTTCCTTAAACGGGTGACGGCTTCCGTCGGAACCGAGCGGTACTGGCAGGTGCCGACCCTGTGCTGGATCGACCCGTCGGACGCCTCGTTGATGTGGCAGTGCTACGGCGGAGCGGTGCTGGCGGGCGTGTTGATTCTCGGAGTCGCCCCGGTGCCTATCCTTGTGGCCCTTTGGGCCCTGTTTTTTTCGCTATCCACCGTCGGCGACGTCTTCCTCTGGTTTCAGTGGGACACGCTGTTGCTCGAGACCGGCCTGCTGGCCATCTTTCTGGGCCCGTTCCGATTGTGGTCGCGTCCGTCGAGAGAACCGTCACCTTCGTTCCTGGCCATTTGGTTGATTCGGTGGCTGCTCTTTCGCCTGATGTTCCTGTCCGGCGTGGTGAAGCTGGCCAGCGGTGACACGACGTGGCGCGACTTAACGGCCCTGACGTATCATTACGAAACGCAGCCGCTCCCGACGTGGACCGCCTGGTACATGCACCATCTGCCGCTTTGGTTTCACGAAGCGTCTCTATCGATCACGTTCTTCATCGAGCTGCTGATCCCGTTTTTCATTTTCCTGCCACGCAATCTCCGACAATTCGCGGGATTCTGTTTCGTTTTTCTCATGGTCATGATCGGAGCCACGGGAAACTATAACTTCTTCAACCTATTGACCGTTGTTCTCTGCGTCATGCTCTTTGATGATGCGTTTTGGCGCCGGCGCGTTTCGCGTCGATGGCTGATTTGGATTGATGGCCCTCGCCCCCGGCCACGATGGCCAATGGTGCGCACCTCGGCGCTCGCAATCGTGGGCGTGTGTATCGTGGGGCTGAGTCTCGTGCCGGCGATTCGGCGATGTGTTCCCAGCGATCGCTGGCCGGGCTGGGTGAGGGCAAAGACAACCCAATCGGTGTTGCAGACGTTGGTTCCATTCAAGAGCATCAACGCCTATGGATTGTTCGCGGACCTAACCACGGAGCGGCCTGAGATCGTGATCGAGGGCAGCCAAGACGGGCGTGAGTGGTCGGAATACGAGTTTCATTGGAAGCCCGGAGACGTGAACGTCCGCCCGAAGTTTGTCCAACCACACCAGCCCCGCGTGGACTGGCAGATGTGGTTCGCCGCCTTGGGATCACCCCAGCGAAATCAGTGGCTGTTCGCCATGATGCGGCGGATTCAGGAAGGATCACCGGAGGTGCTCGCGTTTTTCGCGAGGAATCCATTTCCGGAAGCGCCGCCACGCTACATTCGGGCGGTACTATACATGTATCATTTCAGCAGTCCGGAAGTGAAAGGATCAACGGGGGCCTGGTGGAGGCGGGAGCGGTTGCGGTCCTATGGCCCAGTGCTGACGGCTGGCGTCCCAGGAACGAATCGATAAGCGATCAGAACCGCAACCGCCCGCGATTGGCCTGGACCCTAACGTGTGAAGGTCCGTGACGGTTTCGGTGGCCGGTGCGCAACCGCATGAGTCTGCTGAGAGGAGGAGTAGGAGGTATTCGTGTCCGTCGGAGAGGCCATCGGACTGGCGCTTACATGCCTGCTGATCGGCATGGTTATCGGAGCGGCACTCACTCAAGCGGTATCAGGAGCGTCACGCTGGACGCACATCGAGCGGGCACGTCTCGCCAAGACCGTCGCGTCGTGGCTGGCCGCCCGACGCACACTTTCCAGCGCGATTCTCCACAACGTGGCCACGCAGCGGGCTCTGAATGGAAGGAATTTGGCGTCGCCCTTCCTGCCCGGGCAACAAGCGGACGCACGTGCGGCCACGGCACGATGGCTTCAAGCCGCGCGAAAATTCGAGTACGCCGAGGCCAAGGTGGCGGTGGTCCTTGGTTTGTCGATCCCCGTGGACCTCCAAGCGGCCAAGGCCGGGCTATCGGTTGAAGTGCTGCGCCAGGCAATCGAAGGCGACGATGACGCCCTGTCAATGTTGCGGGAAAACCTAAGACGCATCGATTTCGAAGCGGCTCGATGGATTCAGGAGACCCTGCGGCGCGAGAACGGGTCAGTCCCCTGGTCCATCCGGCTGGAGCGTATCTATTCGGCGGTCCGTTCCTGGCGCCGATCGTTCGGCCGACGGCGTCCCTGACGCGAGCGGTGGAAGTGGTTCACCAGGCGGGCGAGGCGGTCGAGTACCTTTCGGCCCTCCGTCGTCGTTTCCAGGCCGACGAACTGAAAGCCCAACGAAGCCCGCCCATGATCGATGGTCTCACGGTGACGCAACAACGCCTCGAGCACGAACGCGGGCTTGCCCGGTCCGGTCGTGAAGATGCAGCGATACGTTTTCTCAAGCTCCATCTTTTGCGGGTCGGCGGCCTTGATGCGCATCCCGCCCGCGGAAATATCCTCCAGTTGCCCATGCCGTACATTGCGCGAAGCCTGGCTCGCTGCCCCGCCCTCCGAGCCGGGTTCTTCGCGCCAGAACCGTACCGCAATGACGGATCCCGGCGGCGGCGCCACCCGCTCGTACGCTCGGCGTTGCAGTTGTTGGAGCTGCTCCGGACGCCGCACGAAAAGAATCACGCCATCCGCTCTCGATTCCGACGACTCAATCACCGTTGCAAATAAGCACTTTTTGTGACCAAGCCGGAAGGTCACGCCGAGTGCCGCGCCCGGAAGCAGCCGGCTCACGTCGCCCGGTTCCGTCGTCGGCGGCAGACGCAACGCCACTTGTTGCCGCGGGCCAGCCTCATCAGCGAACGACGCTTTGATGAGTCGCCAGCCGGTCGCGTCATGGTGGGTGAGGACGGCACGGCGCTGTTGCTGCGTGGACTCAGCCAGCACTTGATCGTTCAGATGGCTCGGCATGACCTGTGTCGCTCCCATGATCCTCTCCTACGTCTTGACCGCCGTCTCAAGCACTTTGCTCCCGGCGGTCGCAAGCGCCTCGCGCAACCGCTCCATGCAAGCGTTCCATTTGTCACCGTTGAGAAATTGCACGCCGAGCACGGCATGGTCCGGCGTGCCGCGAGTGATCGACACGGCTTGCCCGTCGAGATGGAACGTGTCGTCCGAGGGTGGAATTTGAAAGTGAATCCACAGGAACTGACCTTCGGATAATCGAACGGCCTGTCGCGCGGGCACACGACAGGCGAGCCCCCGTTCGGACGCGTTCATCAGAGAGGCCTGGATGCGCAACTCGCCCTCCGCCGTGGGCACGTGGATCTCAACCGGCGTGGACTCATGGAGCCGGCGACGCGGGCTACGCCGGCGCTCGATGACCGCGATGGTCTCTGGATTCTGCACGCGCACCGATCCCAAGCGGTCTCCCGACTCGGAGTTAACCACCACCGATTGAAATGAATAGGCTCGATCCGCGACGCAGAAGGTCGCCTGTACGGGCGTTCCCCGCCAGAGTGGGGGGAACCCAGTGGAACGCTCAATGGGTTCGATGACCATCCCGTGGGCGTCACTACTTCGGATGGCGCCACGGCGCAGGATGGTATCGTTGCTGTCCTGAGGATAAAGCTGGACCGGCACGCGGCGCCGCACCGCCTCGGCTAATACACTTACCGCCGTGTCGCCGTCGAGAGGACGCGAATGGATGATGGGCGGCATGGTCGCGGCCGGTGTCATGGTTGATGCTCCGCAAGTCGGCGGCGGTCTCCGCACGCCGTCGCGTGCGTTTCCCCAATACCCCCGCGCGCTCTCCGTTGTCCTATTCGGACGATTATCATGGCTGCTAAAGGGCGATGACGGACAGCTGAGGGCAGGGCCGCGATGCCAATAATGCAGGCGTTCCGCCCGGATGCGAACGGCGTCTCGCCGCCCTCTTCGTAGTTTCGCGTAAGCCGCTTATAGGTCGCAGACGATTCGAGTGTTTGATCAAGGTCGCCCGAACCCTGCAATGAAGGCTTCACCGCGCGAGATGATGCATCGGAGGACCAAAAAGGCTGGATTCGCCTCTCGCGGGGAGGTGATAGGCGACGCCCACCGTATCGATGAATGGCACGCGTCGTGCGATTACGGCGGCACCTTTGCTGGTCGCCGGCGGTAAGTCCCGCTCTTTCCCCCTGTTTTCCGCTCCAGTCGAATCGGCCCGATCACGATCGACTTGTCCGCGGCTTTGGCCATGTCGTAGAGGCAGAGGGCCGCGGCTGCCACTCCAGTCAAGGCCTCCATTTCCACCCCGGTCCGGGCCGTGGTCCTGACCATGCAGGTGATGAGAAGCGTTTCCCCGTCGCCGCGCTCGAAATCCAACTGCACGCAGTCGAGTGGCAGCGGGTGGCACAGCGGAATCCACTCGGGGGTTCGCTTGGCCGCCAGGATGCCCGCGATCCGGGCCGTCGCCAACGCGTCGCCCTTGGGCAGCTTGCCGCCCAGAACGGCATCTAGCACGTTCGGCCTCATCGTCACGGCCGCGGATGCGACAGCCTCGCGCGCCGTCGCTTTCTTGACCGAAATGTCGACCATCCGCGCCTGGCCATGCGCGCCCAGATGCGTCAGTTTTTTGGACCTTCCGTGTTTGGCACGCGCCATGATTTACCCGGAGTACGCGCAAAGAAACTTCTCGCCGGGGAGAATAATGCCGAGCGCGGCACGGACACAAGTCGGGCCGTTATCGGCTGGGGTTTCCACCAAGAAACGGGGTCATGTTTTTTCCCGGCGCGACCGATACCCCGTGCATGACCTCGCTAAGCACGCCCGCGCTGTCGGAGGATTTCGATTCGCGGATCCACGAGCGACCCTGGTACGGGCGATTTGTCAATTGGATTGCCGAAGCTCGCTCGCACCGCGTCATCTGCCTCGTCATTGGAATCTGGCTATTCAATGTATTTGATCTGGCCTTGACGCTGCTCGCCCACCAACAGGGCCTGCTCGACGAGGAAAACCCGCTCGCCCGACATATGCTCGAAAATGGGACGCCGTCGATCGTCCTGTTCAAAGTTGGCCTTTTGATGATCGGTACCTACCCGCTGCTGCGGTTTCGGCGGGCCCGAGTTACGGAATTGGGGAGCTACGTGATTCTCGTGGCATACGCCCTCCTGGCCGTTCACTGGCGGGAATGCTACGAACTCTACACGATTACGGCCACGAATCATGTCCACGTGGCCGAGATCGGGGGGTTACTGGGGACCGGCTCATAGGGACTTCGGCGCGCCGTCTTACCAAAAAAGCGTCGACGACGGTTCAACCTACTTCGGTCGGCTAAGGAGGCGCATTGGCCTTGGCCGCGACCTCGTCCGAACCCTTTCCATTCCACAAATGGTTGTTGGCCTTGTACGGCCCGTCCTCGGTCTCGCGAATGGGTACCGGCTCGCCCTTCTTATGGCCAGGGTAGTTCTCGACGCCGTCGCTGACCTCGTAGCCTAGCTCCGCCAAGGTCATGCTTTCGCCATGGGCGTCGGCAAAGACAACGTTGGCTCGGCCCACGTGCCGGTTTTCCGCCGGAGAATACGCCTGGGGGACGAAGGCCCCCGTCGGGGAGGGGGCGGGGCCAAACCGCTTGGCGTTTTTCTCGGTGGCCAGGCGCGGCGGGTCGAGCGTGTACGAATGCTCACCATGCTTCGGTCCGAACCCGCGGCTGTCGGCGAGCGTTACCGTCTGGGCGGGCGCCTTGATCTCATGGAGCCGCACCGCGAAGTTGTCCCATCGGGTGATGGTCGTGTCAGTTCTGGTATTGCCGAGGTATTGGTAGTTGTAGCCGAAAGCTCCGTCCCGAATGTTCTTCTGGAACTCAGGCTCCACGAGGGCGGGGCAGGAGAACACATCGACGGTCATCTTGAGCGGGTTCGCTCGGGCATGCGTCCAATCGCCGAACGGAATGTGCCCGTCGCGTCGGAACGGTGACGGATCAACCACCGCCCCCATGCCCGTTTCAATGAACCATTGCCACCGAGGCGCCGCCTGCCCCTCGGAGTTCACGTAGCAACCGTCGTACGGCGGCTCATCGACGTTGCATTCTCCGTCGGTCGGCCGGAGTCGCTCCAGCCGAACCGGAAAGAAGGTGTCTTTGTTTTCGGTCAGGTAAACGACCACGCCGCTACCGAGCCCCTTGAGCTGCGAGAGGCAGACGTTCGATTTGGCCTTCTGCCGGGCGCCGGATAGCGACGGGAACACCAACGCGATCAGCAATCCCAGGATCGCGATCGCGGTAAGCAATTCAACCAACGTGAATCCACGCCGCGTGGCCGGCATTCGTTGACCCTCCTGCTTATTCAATTCGGGTACTTTCTCCCTTAGCTCAACCTTCACATTAGCGATTCTAGGTGGCGGATGACGGAAAGTCACTGGGCGGGCGCCTGAATGCGTTCGATTAGCCAACCGTCCCCATCGTCAACAAATCCCAGCCACAAAGCGGTAGCGGACGCGTGGGGAGTCACGGTAGGGGGGAATCGCGCAAAACCCGCTCCTCAAAAACGATGCGCCGTTCATGGAGATCGCTGACGATCACAAGAGTGTTGCCTGGACCGCCGGTGCTCGATCGCGCGCACGCAAGACCATCGTTCACCCGATGAATCGCTCAAATCGGCGACAAGTTCCCCGCTGGAATTTCCACACGCGTATCACGCACCGCACGCGTTGCTTTTGCATTACGGGCAGGATCTTGCAAACGCTGTCAACGTCGCCAAAAGTGGACTCCAGCGGCTTCGACACGTGTCCGTGAAACCATTCGTTCCGCCAAGGTACTCATGCCCCAGCGTGATAAGGACCGGCGCTCGGCTCCGCACTCCGGGTCAGTGATCCGCAAGCAGAGTGTTCGGGGAACCCGGTCTCATGGTAGGCAGCAATTTCGTGTGAGGTCGCGGAGGAGGGTGAACCCAGACTTTAGAATCCCCTGGTCTTGTGCTTGGCCACCCCTTGGAGTCAGGGTAGAATCTCAATGGGAGATCGGCCCCCGGCGGCCGCCGACCTCGCCCGATCGAGTAGAGCGGGATCGGGCGAACCGTAGCACAACACCGCATTTGCGGGCGTAATTCAGTGGTAGAATGCCAGCTTCCCAAGCTGGACGTCGTCGGTTCGAATCCGATCGCCCGCTTTTGATATAACCAACGCCGCCCCGTAGAGTTACGGTGACCTGCCGTCGGTCGGCAGCGCGG
>Ga0137431_1000079_pt1 | contig 52147 bp, 46 predicted proteins | sample EasRivERMZT800_2_FD_104646 | JGI IMG/M metagenome (GOLD analysis project Ga0137431, IMG submission 104646) | Soil microbial communities from meander-bound floodplain in the East River, Colorado, USA - East River MetaG ERMZT800_2 | ecosystem: Environmental > Terrestrial > Soil > Floodplain ... | reverse complement strand
TTCACGACGCGGACGCGGTTGTTGCCGAGGTCGGTGATGAACAAACGCCCATCAGGGTGGATCACCACGCCCCCGGGGCTGTCGAACAAGGCGGTGGTGACCGGAATGTTGTCGCCGTTGAAGCCGCGCTGGCCGGTCCCGGCCACCGTGGTCACGGTCTCACCATCGGCATCGATATGGCGAATCACGTGATTGCGGGTGTCGGCGACGTACAGCGAGCCGTCGGTATGAACGTAGACATTGGCCGGGAAGTTGAATAACGCTTCCAGAGCCGGCCCGTCCTTGTAACCCGCCGAAGTGGGCACGCCGGCGAACAGATGAATCGTCGGCGGATCGACAGTCAGGTCAATGTAGCGGATGCAGTTGTTCTTGGTGTCTGCAATGTATAAACGCTCGGGCGGGTTCTCGGGGCTGAAGGATATTCCGAAATTCGGATTGAGTGGGGAGTTGTCGATGTTGAAGATCGCCTCGGAGGCCGGCCCCCCGTCACCTGCGTAGGCGTTCATCCCCGCCTTACCGGCCATGGTCTCGATGATGCCGTCCTCGTAGAGGTTGACCGGGGTGATGCACTGCTCAGGCTGCTGCGTCAGGCGCGTGGAACCCACGGTAAGGACACGGATGCGGCTGCAACCGCCCTCGGAAAAGAAGATCCGCCCGTCCGGATGGATGGCCACGGAGGTGGGCAGGGCGACGAACGTCTGATCGACGCGGGTGGGACCGGTGCTGTCGTCGCTGCACCGCAAGTCGCAAAGACCGGCCAACTGATCGCGGTTGCTCCCATCGACAAGACCGCGGGCGTATCGGTAGATATTCTGGTTGTGCCAGTTGGCCATGACCAAGGCCCCGTCGGCGTCGAAGGCGAGATCGTTGGGGTGATTGAGGGCGTCGCTACCCGTAACTTTTCCGGTCCCCGCGATGCTTTCGATCCGATTGGGGACGCCATCGATTTCCGCGTCGATGTAGACCACGCGGATGCGGTGGTTGTTCCAGTCCACGACCGCAAGGTCGAGCACGCCGTCGGCATTCCAGTCGGTGAGGCCCAGCTCCAACGGCGAGAAGAGAAGGGTTTCGGTGGCCGTTACGCCGTCCTGCGTGAACCCGCTGATGCCGGTGCCGGCCACGGTGCAGACTTCACCCGGAACGTCGTTGCAGGGCTCGACCAGACCGGTAGTCGGCGGAGGAGCGATGAACGTCAGAAAATACGAGAGAACCAAGCGTTCGTTATCTGTGTCCGGCGGAGCGGTGTCGGTCAAATCCTGAACCGTGGGGTTGGTGGTGATCTCATAGCGGCATTCCGCTCCCGGAGTTTCGGGAACCGCGCGCTGACGAGGGTGACAGGGTACGGCATCGGTAAGAGCTAGATAGATGTTGTCCGGGTCGGTGCCCGCGATGGCCACACCCAGGCCGCCTTGGTTCACGCCCTGTCCGCTGCTCAAGTGACAGGTGATGCAGCCGCCTTGGACATAATAACGGTAGCCCTGGGTCACCTGGCTGTTGCCCTCCAGGGCGGTACCCGGCCTAAGAGTGTCCAGGAACGTTGCCAAGTCTTCGATCTGTGAGTCCGAGACGCCAATCTTAAGCGGATGGGGAAAGCGAACCTGATCTTCGCGCAAGTTTTCGTCCAGCGCCTGGCGGCTTGCGCCCATTAAATCCGGAGCGTCCAAGTTGCACCCGCCCACCGCATCGTTGCAGTGGCACGCCGCGCAGCCGCGCTCGGAATATAGCTCGAGGCCGGCGATCGCCCGGAGGATCGGATCGTCGTTTCCAGGCGGCAGAGTGCCCGGTGTACAAGTTGTGGCCACGAAAGTACATGCCGCCAGACCAAGTCCGAGGACGCCGATCCGAAACCTAGTTTTCATTGACATCAGTCCCACCCCAGAGCTAAGGATTCACGCGGCGGACGCGGTGATTGAGCGTGTCCGCAATGTAGACCGTACCGTCGGCGGCAATCACCGATCCGCCCGGTTCGCTCAGACGAGCCTGAGTGGCCGGGCCGCCGTCGCCCTCATATCCCGCCTCGTCGGGGCCGCAGATGCCCGCGACAGTCCGAATCATCCGGGTGTCGAAATCGACGAGCCGCACGCAATGATTGAACGAATCGGTGATCAACACGTCGCCGCTTCCGTCAGTGGCCACGTCGACGTCGGCGGGGCGGAAAAGTTTCGCCTGAGTCGCCGGAACCCCATCGGCTTCCAAATCGTCACCACCGCCCGCGAAGGAATTGATCATGGGCGGGTCCACGTTCAGATCGAGCACGCGGATCATTCCGTTCTCGGAGTCGGCCACGTACAGCAAATTCCGCTCCCGATCGATGGCCAGCCGCATTTGCGGAATGGCGTCGAAGCCGGATTGGACATCGAATGTGCATTGCGCGGCGGGTCCGCCGTCTCCCAGGTCGGAGTCGTCGGGCCGGGTGCGTCGGTAGCTGCCAAAGCCATCAAGCAGACCACCGGCCATTGTCGTAATGATGTTGTTGGCCCGCGAGGTAATAAAGGCCTCTGTGGAACTGTTGTCGTCGTCCGCGTCGGCGTGGATCACCCGGATACGCAGATTGCCCTGATCGGAAATGTAGAAATTGCCGTCGTTGTCGTAGACGCAGGAGCTCGGCAGATTAAAGCGCGTCGGCCCGTTCATGCCGTCGAAGTTGAAGCCGGCGGGCAGATTGTCGCCGCTGGCCCCCCGACCATTACCAAAGAGACAACGAATCTCACCGGTCCGGTCGTCAGCGTTCATCGGAATGTACTTGATCTTCCATTGATGCCAGCCCCACAGGATGATGTTGTTCTGGCCGGGGATGAAGTCATCGTACAAGACGCCGACGGGGTGATTCATCACCGCGTCGACCGCGGCGATCGGACTGGCCGCCGTCGAGCAACTGTCGCCAAGACCGCCTGAACCCACCAGATTGACCACGGGGCAATCGGTGCCGACGTTGCCGGCGTCATCGGTGATCTCCTGGCATCCTTCATTCTCGATCCGGCGGATCATGTAGTTGTTCCAGTCGGTGATCACCACGCGGCCTTGCGGATCGAGGGATACGTTCTGCGGCCAATAGAGGAACTGCTGCCGTGCCAGAACGCCGTCACCCGGCTGATTGCCAGAGACGCCGTTGCCGGCGATGGTGAAGATGCGGCCGGAGACGTTGTCGGGAACCGGACCGGCGTTCTGCAACTGATTACCGGCGAGTGAAGCGAGATAGGCGGCCAGGTCGTCAAGCTGCCCGTCCGTCAGGTCGGGCATTTTGACGGGGTGACAGTTCGTGACTTCGCTTGAGTCCGCGCATGGCTCAACGACGACCTGATGCAGGTCCGCGGCACTTCGGCCGACGATGCGCGGAGCGCCCGGGAACGTGGACTTTCCAAGTCCGTCAACGCCGTGGCAATTGATGCAGCGGCGACCCTGGTACAGGATTCGGCCGCGCTCGATGGGGTCAGAAGGGCCGGGGTCCACGGGCGGAGAGATATTGCAACCTGTCCACGCGACCATCGTTACCACGACAATAATACAGATCGGTGCCACCAGGCGGAGCGATGGGTTTAGAAAACGTTGTGCCATGATTCCGGTCCTCCCGAGACTGCGTTCCGTCCTATATCGGACGATCCGGGTTCCCGATTGTGTTGCTTAAACGACGCGGCAAGATTCGCAACCCTTGGTCACCCTGGATTCGCCGTAGGGGAGATCGTCGGCGGAATCCCCTCCACCTTTAGGATACTCGTGCGGATCGGTGGGTCAATCACCCCCGTCCCGGCGGAGGCTCGATCGGGTTACTCGTTTCGGTCGAACACGCCGAGAAACCCTGCGACGCGGCGGACCCGCTGGTTAAGCGTGTCCGCAATCCATGCGTGCCCATGCTCATCAAAATTGACGCCGCCGGGCCCATTCAATCGGCACACGCCGGCTTGCCCTTCGTCCCCCTCGAAACCGGCCAGTCCGCTGCCCACAACCGTGGTTACGACGCCGTCCCTGTCGATCCGGCGGATCACATGGTTCTCGGTGTCGGCCACGAACAAATCGCCACGAGGCGAGAATCGCAAATCGTGCGGGGCGCGGAATGTGGCGGCGGTGGCCGGACCACCGTCGCCGGAATAGCCCGGCTCGCCGGTACCGGCGAACGTGGTGATGACGCCGTCGGTGGCCAGCCGTCGAATCACGTGATTATTCGTGTCGCAAAAATAGATACTCCCGTCCGCATCACGCGAGAGCCGCGTGGGGCCGTTGAGCCGGGCCTGGTTTCCGGGACCGCCGTCGCCGGAATAACCGCGCGTGCCGTCGCCCGCCGCAGTGTGGATCGTGCCGCTCGCATCGACGAAGCGGATGACGTGCGCGTCAATGTCGGAGAAGTAAAAGGAGCCGTCGTCGAGCGGCAAAACGCCGTAGGGCGCGGAGAGTTTGGCGGATTTCGCGGGTCCGCCGTCGCCGTCGTTGCCGAACTGGCCATTGCCGGCGAGAACGTCGACGCGGTCATCCAGATCGATTCGAAAGACGATGGGCTCGTGATTGCCGCCCACATACATGCGGCCGGCGGAATCCATGCCGAGGTCACTGGCGTGATGCAGCAGCGTATCCACGGCAAGTGCACCGTCCGTCGGAGAACCTTCCTCGCCCAGGCCCATGATGGTCTGAACGGAGGTGTCGGTGTTGATGCGCCGAACCCGGAAGTTGTTCTCATCGAGAATGAGCGCCCGGCCTTCGGAATCAAAATCGACGTCAACCGGAAAGTAAAACGAGGTCCGCAACGCAGGTCGGCCGTCGCCGTCGAAGAGGGACCGTCCCGTGCCGGCGACGGTGCAGATCACGCCGGATTGATCGCAGGGATTCGTCGAAATCGGTGGAACTGGGGCCGTGGGACAACCAGATAAGAAGACGGCCAAACCGGTAGTCGCTGCGACTCTGAATGCGAAAAACGTCCGAGTGAACGGGATGATCAGGCGGATCATGCTGGGTCAATTGTCCTGAGCGCCCTCATCAATCCAGGTTTCGATGAGGACGATTTCTTCTTCCGTCAGCGGTTCGCGCTCCAGCGGCATTTGCAGGCCGACGCGCGGATTGCTGCTGCGGAGCTTCTCGATCAGAAAGCTGCTCGCCGCGTCGCCGGGCACAATCTCGCACGCCCCGATCCGATCCGCATCGTCCCCGGCCACGAACAGCGCCGCATAGGTTCGCATGTCATATTGCGACGCCGGAAACGTGCCGCCGTGGCAGGTGCTGTTCAAGCACCCGGTGGTCATGAACAACGGAACAATGTCGTCCGCGTAACTAACCGTGGTGACGCCTCCGGTCGTGCCGGTAGACGCGCAGGAGTCGCCGTTTCCGGGCGGAGTCGGGCCACAGCCGGGACCGAGTACAATCGCGATTAGGAGGACCGGGGCGCAGGCAATCGAAGAGATCGTTGTTTTCATTGTCCAAGTTTATCCGGCCCAAGTGTCTTTTCAACGGCACCTCTTTTACCGGAAGTCCCGAAAAAAGGTGGAAAGCTAAGTTCGAAACGATGGAGAAGACGAATATCGCGGCCTATAACCTCATAATCGCTCGATGCCGCGCAACGCTTGGGAAAACAAGCTCTTACCGGTATAATCGAGCCGTTGAATGCGGTTCGTTAATCGGACACACGAACGGGCCGTCTATGTGGCGCAGGACGGCAAAAAAGAGAGAAGTTTCGGACGATCGGTCTCCACGAGGGGAATGAATGATTAAACGAAAAGGGACTTCGCGCTACGTAAGTATCGGTCTCCTGTCGGCGATTGCCGCCGCGACCGGTTGGCTGGCAGCTCCCGGTTGCAGCCCGGACTCGCCCTTGGATTTCCTCATGGACCCCGCCGCCGGGCGCGGCGTGGATTGCGCCACCGTGCGCTTGAGCTACGAAACCTTTGGGGCGCCATTTCTTCAGGAATACTGCCTGCGATGCCACAGCGTGACACGAGAGACGGACTTGCAGCGGCTCGACGCACCCCAGGGGATTGATTTCGACACCTTGGGATTGGCCCTGGAGTTCAAGAAACGCATTCGTCTTCGGGCCGCCGAACTGGGTGACATGCCGCCGCGCCTCATGCCCGTGCCCAAACCGAGCCGGGAGGAGCGGATTCAATTGGCTGATTGGATCGATTGCGGCATGTTGACCGAAGCCGAACTGGACGGCGGGTGATGGTCGACGTAGCGATCATCGGAGCGGGGCCGGCCGGTGCCTCGGCAGCGATCGAACTGGCCCGCGCGGGCCGGCGGGTGATCCTGCTCGATAAGAAGCAGTTTCCGCGAACCAAAGTCTGCGGCGGTTGTCTCTCCGGTCCGGCGGCGGCGCGGCTCAAGCTGCTGTTGGGACCAGATCGCGAGCCACCCGGCGTTCCCGGTTGTCAAATCTCGTTCGTAATCGGCTCATACCGACTGACCTGCGATTCCGCCGGCGCGACGTGGATGGTCCCCCGCGCGGACATGGACGCGGCTCTGGCGGATGCGGCCGCGGAAGCGGGCGCGGATATTCGATACGGTTCGGCGGCCTCGATCGAGAAAAGCGAGCGCGGTTGGGACGTCCTGTTGGGAACGGAACGGATCCAAGCCGATTGGGTCTTGGTTGCAACCGGGCTATCCGGCCTGCCCGCGAAGATGGGAATTCGCAACTCGGCCACCGGCTCCTCGATGATCGCCCAGCAGTGGATACAACCGGCGCGTTCGTCCCTACCGTCCCTGGGGAATGTTGAACTTCACTGGCTGCGCGGCGGCTATGTCGGCCTGGCCACCCCCCATCCGAGCGAGTGCTGCGTGGCCTTGGCATGCGACGCGCCGGAGACTTCCCATGAAAGCGCCTACGAGCGATTGCAACGGTTGAATCCAGATTCATCGCTCTGGGACGTGCTGCCGGCCGATGCCCCGCGGCGCTACGGGGCACGAGGAACAGCAGGATTTCCGTGGGTTCCGAATTGCCTCGGCGACCACAATGCCCTGTTGATCGGCGACGCCGCCGGCTACGCGGAACCCTATTCGGGCGAGGGTATCGGACAGGCGATGTGCAGCGCGTCATGTGCCGCCCAAGCGATCCTGACGGGCGGAGACGTACATGCAGCTTATGCACGCTTGATGCAACGATTCCACGGCCGTATCGTGCGTCGCACGCGATGGGTCAGGGCCGTTCTCCGACTCCCCCTCGTACACTACATCGCGTCGAAGCGGCCCGTGCTGCCGCGACAATGGCTTACGAGCCTCGTCAAACGCGTCCACGTGACCGGCACGCTGTGAGCGGATGGTGGTGCCCACGGCCGACGGCTCGGTGCAATTTTGGAGTGCCTGTGAACGACGCCCAATCGGCCACGTGTTTCGTGCATCAGATCGGCACCGCGGTGCCGGAAATTGCCTTGAACGTCGAACAGTCCGCGCAACTCCTGGCGGACTCGTGCATCAATCCTCGTAGCGCCAAACTCCTCCAACGCATCGTCCGGCTGACCGGCATCGAAAAACGCCATCTGGCCGCGCTGGACTTTCAAGGCGATCGAGGAACGGATGTGCTGTATCGTCTGCCGAGTGAACAGCCGGGCGGACCGGGGATGGGCGCCCGCACGGCGGCCTTTGAGCAGGCGGCCGGCCCCCTCGTCCTGCGGGCCTTGGGGTCATTCTCGCCGGAGCGCCTGGCTGAAGTGGACACGCTCGTCACCGCCAGTTGCACCCATGCCTCTTCGCCCGGCTTGGAGCGGCCGATTCTCACCCGCACGCCCGTGCCATCGTCCGTGGATCGGTGGAACCTCGGATTTATGGGTTGTTCCGCGGGCCTCGCCGGAGTCCGCCTCGTGCATCGCCGTGCGTCTCATGGCAGTCGGTCGTTGGTGGTCGCGTGCGAGCTATCATCGCTTCACTTCCAATACACGGATGAGCTGGATCAGATGACCGCCAATTTGCTCTTTTCCGACGGCGCCGCCGCCGTGCTCCTTTCTTCCGAGCCATCGCCCGTTCGCGTCGTGGATTGTCGCAGCGTCGCCGCCCCCGACTTGGCCGATCAGATGGTTTGGTTCGCGGGCGATCACGGCCTCCAGTTGCGGCTGTCGCAAGAGTTACCTGAATCTCTCGCCCTGCACGTGCCGCCCGCAGTGGATCGGTTTCTGCAAGACAATGGTTTGGATCACGCCGATGTGACCCATTGGCTGGTGCATCCGGGTGGGACGCAAATCCTCGACAGCGTGGAACGTTCGCTCCGCCTGGGCGCCGATGCCCTGCGCGGCTCGCGCGACATTTACCGCCGCTTCGGAAACATGTCGTCCCCCACCATTTTTTTCATCATGAAAGAACTGTTCGATTCGGCGGCCGTTGGGACGGCACTGGCCATGGCTTTCGGACCCGGCCTGACCATTGAAATGGTCCTTCTGCGCATCGAGCCCTCGGCGACTTCACCTCGATGACCCTGCTCATCCTCATCTGGCGTAATCTTTGGCGGAGCCGGACGCGAACCATTCTGACCTGCGCTTCGTTGGCTTTTTCACTCTTCCTGCTCACGATCCTGTCGGCCACGCTCGCGTGCATGGAATCCGTAGCTGCCGCAACCGCTGAGCACAAACGGCTCGTCGTCCATCACAAGACCACCGTGACCAAGCTTCTGCCGCTTAGTCACGGACCGAGATTGGCCGCGATTCCCGGCGTCAAGACCGTCTGCGGCATGCGCTGGTTCGGCGGGCGGCTCGAACGAAGCCAGGAGCAGTTTCCCTCCATGGCCGTTGACGCGGTTACGTTTCCCACGGTCTTTGACGATTTCAACCTGACCGCCGGCGAGCTTTCCGAATGGAACGATCGACGCACCGCCGCGGTCCTTGGCGTCGGTCTCGCGAATCGAATCGGCTGCGGGATCGGCGGTCGGGTCACCCTCTTCGGTACTGTTCCTCCCTATCTCAAGGTCGAGTTCCAAGTCACGGGCATCACCCATTCACCGGCCTATCCCAACGTCTTCGTCTTTCGCCTGGACTATCTTCTGGAGGCCCTTCGCGCCGACCCCATGATGCCGCCGGATCACGACGACGCGGTCAATCTCTATTGGGTTCGCACCACGTCGCCCGACAATCTCGACGACGTTCGTGCTGCCGTGGACGCAACTTTCGCCCACGGTTCGGACGCCACCATGACTGAGTCCGAGTTTGCCTTCGTCTCGCAGTTCACCAAGATGTTCGGCGACATCCCCGCGCTGGTCCGCAACATCGGTCTGATCGTCATGGCCTCTATTCTACTGGTCGTCTGCAACACGATGTCCACCGCGGTGCGCGAGCGCATCGGTGAGCTGGCCGTGCTCAAGGCCCTTGGATTCGGCACTTCTCATCTTCTCGGCCTGCTGTTCGGCGAGGCCGCGGTCATCGGCCTCATCGGCAGCGTCGGCTGCCTCGTCGCCATCCTCGCCTTAGGCCTAACCGGCCGCGCCGGACTAAGCATGCCCTATTTCCCGATCATTTCCGTATCCCCGACCGTGGCCGTCCTTGGGGTGGTCGGCAGCATTGTCATCAGCCTGGCCGCGGCCCTGCCACCAGCCCGACATATGGCCCGACTTTCAGTGACCGCCGCCCTTCGGAACATCGCATAAGACCGGAGTCCGCTGCTCAAAGGTGATCCTGCTCCTTCGATACAACCTTCGCCAGCTTGGCGTCCGGCGTGGGAACACTCTGGCCACCCTGGCGAGCGTCGCTCTTGTCGTCGGCGTGTTTTGCTACCTTCTTTCCTTCGCGGAAGGACTCCGAACGACCCTGGTCGTCACCGCCGATCCGCACAATTTGATTGTCCTGGCCGAGGGCGCGACGGCGGAAAGCAACAGCGCCGTCACCCATGACGACGCCGCCCGGCTGGCAACGCTCCCCCATCTCGCTCTCGATGCGACAGGGCGCCCCCTTGTCTCACCGGAAGTCGTCGTTCAAACCAATGTGACTCGCCGCGGCGACGAGCACGCCGCCTTTGCCGGCGTCGCGGTGCGGGGCGTGGACTTGGAGGTGGCCCTCTCCGTGCATCCGGCCATCACCCTGACCGAGGGCCGCTGGTTTCGATCCGGCCTCGACGAACTCGTCGTCGGTGGGGCCGCCGGGCGGAGATTCGTTCAAGGTACCCTTGGTGAGCGCATCGAGTGTGGCAACAGCACGTTCACCGTGGTCGGCACGTTCAGCGCCGCCGGCGGAGCGCACGAGAGCGAGTTTTGGGGGTACGTGTCCAACGTCGCCGCGGCCTATCGGCGCGACATGTACTCCTGCGCGGTGGTTCGCCTCAATTCGACTGATGGCTTCGCCGTTCAGGAAGCAGTGGACCGCGTCACATCGTCCTCGATTGCCCTCCGAGCCGCGGGAGAGGGAGAGTATTTCGCCGGTCAAACCGAGAACGCCCGCATCATTCGCAACATGGCCTTGGTCATCGTGATGGTCATGGGAATCGGCGCCGTCTTCGCGGCCATGAACGCCTTGCACTCGGCACTCAGCGGTCGAACCCGTGAGATTGGAATGCTCCGGGCCCTGGGTTACTCGCGCCGCGCGTTGATGGTGGGCTTGGTCGCGGAATCGATCGCGGCCGCGGTCGCTGGAGGCGTCCTCGGTTGCGGCGCCGCGGCAATCTTCATTCTGTACGACGGCGGCTCGCGTGACCTGGTGGGGACCACGACCTTTACTTCCGTGGCCTTCACCTTCCGAGTGCGCGCCGCGCAGGTCGTTTTCTCGCTGCTCGTGGCGTGTGCGATCGGCGTTTTCGGTGGTCTCTGGCCAGCCTACCGCGCCCTCCGCAAACCGGTTGTTGAAGCCTTGCGAACAGCTTGATCGATGAGTACCTGCGACTGTAAAGGGGCGGGCTATGCGGCAGGGGCACGGGTGAGCGTCATTTTCGTAGGCGAGTTACGTCGAGGACGTCAGACGACCCTTTCAGGGTCGGATCGGTTTTTTGCCCGGATACCGTGGGCGGCGCTTCGCTTGCCCACGGCTATTTTCGTGCAGCCTTTCAGGCTGCCTGCGGTATCACTCGTCCCCAAACCGATCGTACGTTCGCCGATCCACCGGCGCCTTGGGGTCCAAGAGCGGCAACAAATCCACAGGTGTTTCCTCGATGAACTTCAAATAATCTGCGTAGTGCGCTCGCGGGGTGGCAATGTCGCCTTCGCGGTAATTGGTCCAACCCTCGACATCAAAGAAGAACAACACTTCCTGACCTTCCGGGTCCTTTCCGAGCGTCGTGAGCTGCCGCTGAGTGAGCTCGATTTCCTCTTGCCGCGTCTGAAGGTTGTTCAGGCTCGTGAACAGCACGTCCACGTTGTATCGCGGCGACACCGCCACCGTGCGGATTCGGTCGTTGATTCCGTAAAACCGGCACAGCGCTCCGACGGTCCCCTGGTCCACGCAGGCCACGTCCGCCTTGCCCTTCAACACGTCGATCACCGCGTCCTTCGAGTAGCGTCGTAACGTGACCGTGGAGAAAAACGAAACTCCCGCCGGTTGGCCCAAGTCGGAGAGCAGCCGCGTCAAAAACGCTCCGGGCGCGGGAACGACGTTGGCCGACAACGCCAGCCGCGTCCCCCGCAAATCCCCCGGCTCTCGATAATCCGATTCCGCGGCCACCACCAATTCGATCGATGTGCCCGGCGCCCCCTCGAGTCCCCGATCAAGGTCGGTCGTGCGCGGATGGGCCGGCCGCGCCGTGGCCAGCAGTACCGTCCCGTTATCCGGCGCCGTGGCGAACCAATCGCGGACCAGCAGGTATTCAAAGACGTGGCCCACCGCCATCTGGTTCGTTCCGTCCAGCATAGTGTAGTAGAGGGAATCGGCGGCCTCGTGGAGATGGGCGGCGCCGCGGATGTTGACCTCCCGCTGCATGAGATCGATGAACGGCTGCACCGCGCTGAGCACCTCCTGCCGTTCGCGCGTGCGGTAGGTCGAACGGGAAATCCCCACGTCGATGGTTACCTCTTTTTCCGGAAGTGGTATCGGGTCCGGGAAGGGGTCGCGATCGTCCAAAAGGCCCACGCCCTCGCTGATGGGTTGATCCCTGGGCAAATCCGGCAGCGGCTGACGATCAAACGGCGGCAGGGGCGTCCGCTTGTCCATGAGCTCATCCACGGCGCGTAGACCTTCGGCCCGCTCTTGAACCTGCCGCTCCCGCTTATCGCGTGGAGCCACCGGCTTGGGCGCCGTCGTGTCATACACCGGCTGAGCCGCCGGCCCACTCGCGCTCTGTTTGGTCGATGACGTTCCCTTGGGCTGCGCGCATCCGGCCCCGAAGACGACCGCGGCGGCAAATATCGCGCGCCATGCCCCAGCGGGGCTTCGGAGTTTCTGAGATTCGCTCTCAATATCCATACTGCGCCTCTCGATCCGCCGTCACTCGCTTCAACCTCGCCCGCGAGTCGTGATACGCATATAGCGCTTGCAAATGTTGGACCTTCGCCAGCATGTCCAATCCGATCGCCGTCACCACCGCCGAGCCCGGCACCAGCTCTCGGCTATACGCTTGGCGCGTCGCGTCATAGTGCTCCGTGGCCGCAGCCCGAGCCCGCCCCGCCTTCATCTCATTGACGAGTGCTTTTTGGGCGTCGATGGCGGTCACCTCGATCTCCAGGGTGATCAATTCCTCAAACCGCCGCTGAAACGCCAACGAGGCTTGCTCCAGGCCCAGGGCCTCGCGAAGCCTCCCCAGCCGCACCGCGTCATAGATCGGCACATCCACCACCAGCGACGCAATCAGCCCATCGATCGCTCCTAGAATGGAGTTGTTGTCGCCCTGGGAATCAACATACGTTCCGAGGATGACCACGTTGGGATTCCACGCGGCCTTCGCGAAGGTGACTTGTTCCTTGCGGATTTCGGCGAACAGGTCGAGTTGCTTCGCCTCCGGACGTTCCAAAAAGCCGCGGGTCACCGTCACGTAGGCGCTAAGCAGCTCGGGCGCGGTCAGCGCCGGCACCAGCCCCGCCTCTTTCAATACCAGCGGCTCGTTTCGAGCCACCCCAACGAAGTGTTTCAGCGCTTCGTACGCCTGCTGCCGCCCCGCCTGGGCGAACGACCGGAACTGCTCCAACTGGGCGATGAAGTAATCGGCCTGCAATCGATCCAGATTGCTCGCCCGCAACGAGCCGCGCTGCGTCAGGTTGTCCGAAACCTGCCGATAGACCCGCACCCGCCGCAGTGCGTCCTCCAGAACGACGTCGATCTCGGTCGTCAGGCATACGAGGTGGTAAAAGTTCGCCACGTCAAACGCCACCGCGTCCTGCTGCCGAAGCACGTCCAGCCGCTTGATCTCCGCGTACATCTTCGCCTGCTTGAGTCCGCTCGTGCGCTTCCCGCCGGTGTACAAAAGCTGCGAGAAAGCCAGCGAGTTGACGAAGTTGTACGAGCCCGTAATCGGCACATTGAGCGTGGCCAGGTTGAACGCGTTGGCCTCGTAGTTCAGGTCATTGCTATAGGCCAGCGCCGCGAAATCGAACCGCAGTTGCGGCAGCCACAATGCCTTGACCTGATCCACGAGGCCCTGCGCCGCCTCCGCCTCGTATCGCGAGACGTCCAGACTGGCGTTGCGATGGACCGAAACCGTGACCAACTCATCGAGTGTGTAGCGGTGGTCCGGCGGATACTGTGGAGCCGGGGGAAAGACTCGATCGGGCGCGCGATCCTTCGAGGAACTCGCGCAGCCGCAAGCCAGACACGCTGTGGTCACGACCAACAACGCGAAGAAAGAAATCGTCGCCTGGGATAATGAACAGCGACGGCCTTGTGCCGGAGTGCTCGCCTCCCCACGCGTAAGGCGTGTGGGTGAGGTCATGGTGACGATGTAGGTTTCGACGGCGGCCGCGGTGGCGGCGGAGGCGTACGCTTGGTGGACTCTTCCGGTTTGTCGGCCTTCAGCGGATCGGGCGGACGTTCGGTCGAGCCGAACACCGTCACCTTGACGTTGATCGTGTCCGCGACCTTCAGGCCGATGAAATCCGAGCCCGCCGGGCCGGTGACTCCGTAGTCGGAAAGCTTGATCGGGAAATTCGCCCGGATGCGGAGCAGATCGCCCTTGACCCGCCGCATCGTCTCCGGTGTTTCGTCCAGATACGTGAGGCTGGCCGGGATGCGCACCGCCTTGGTTGTGCCACGAATTTGGCATGTACCCACCAGAACGAGCGAGGCCGTGGTCGGCGCGGTTCGGTTCACCTCATCGACCTCGTCGATCGCAATGGTGATCTCCGGGTGCTCCGCGGTATTCAACCAATCGGCGGCGACCATGTGCTGGTCGCGTAATTCCAGCCCGCTTTTCAGTTCATCGGCCCGAATCGAGAACCGGCCGGAGAAGGATTCGACCCGCGTGGGATCGATCGCGCATTCCCCGGCCACCCGGTTGCAAACGCAGGTGAAGTCCTCCAGGGTTGATTCGCTCAGGACGGTGACTTGATTGTTGCCCGCCCGATCGTCGCAATAGAACCGCTTCTCGCCGGCGGCTTTCGTTTCGAGGGCGGTGGACTTAGCGGATGGTTGCGATCCGGAGACGTGGCCGGCGGTGACAATGCCCGCGCCGACAAGGCAAAAAAAGGCCGGATGCAGCAGTCGATGGGCGATCGGCCGTTTCGATCCAAGCGGTCCCATGGTTATGGTTAATGTTCCGCCGCGAGCATCAGCCTGCGACGGCGCACTTTTTTACTCACGCCGGTGGAGACCAAGACACCGCCTGAAAGGAACAGAGTCATCAGCACGGCATCGAATCCCACCCAGTACCCGAAGATCGGCCCGGCGACTAAAAGCGTCTGCGAAGAGAAATCACCAAACAATTCGTCTTTCACTTCAAATTCTACGGCCCGCTCCGGTTTGGTCAGGATTTCTCGACCGCTCCCGAGCCAAAACCCACCGGTAATCAGCGGCAGCACCACCACGGCAATCCACAGGACTTTCGCGCACCGCCGTACGGTGACTAATGGCTTCCCGTTCCCGTTCAAGATTATCGCCCCTCTTCCCGCCGAGCAAGGCAACCGAGCTTGGAATGGCCGTCGCCAAAACGGTAAGCCCGGCCGGTGGGCATCGCGCTTTGGGCGAAGCCTCATCGGCAGTAGCGGTGCCAACCGGTCCTCTCTTGCATTATAGTAATCAAAACGCTGAAAAGTGCGCAACATGTGAATCTCTCCAAAGCCTTAATATAGACAGCGGAAAACGGACGTGAATTACACTCAAACCTCTCGGACACGGAAACGGGTTGACGGATAAAAGGCAACAAGGGGGTGGCGTCCATCCCATTGGGAGTCCATGACTTATGATCAATGAGGTCAGTCCTGAGGAGGCCAGAAAAAGGCTTCAGTCCAATAACGAGACCATCTATCTGGATGTTCGATCGGTGCCGGAGTTCGTGGCCGGTCATCCGCCCGGCAGCCTCAATATTCCCGTGGCCGACAAGAACGTCATGACCGGGCGAATGGACCCAAATCCCCGTTTTCTCGAGGTTGTTCAGGCCCATGTCCCCCAAGACGCCCGCGTGATTGTCGGTTGCAATTCCGGCGGCCGATCCGCGCTGGCCGTCGAGATGATGACCGAAGCCGGTTACCAGAACGCGGTGAACATGGTCGGCGGATACATGGGCGAAACGGATCGCACCGGCCAGGTGATTCGCGAAGGATGGACCACGCTGGGATATCCGGTTGAACGGGGTGAAGGCGGCGAAAAAGGTTATCGAACGCTGGCCGCGAAAGTTCCGGAGTGAGCTCCTATTTGATCAATTCGTGTTGCCCATGACTCGAATCTGCCATGTCTTTGACGGTTGCACCGGCTGGGAACAGCGGGTCGCCGTCTCGCAACTGTTGGATCGACTGCCCGCGGATCAGTTCAGCCAAGAGGTGATCACACTCGATCCCGCCGCGCGAAACGTCTTGGCGTCATTACCCCGGCCGGCATCAGTCTTGCACGGGGCACTCCCTTGGAATTTTTTGACCGCACCCGTGTTGCGTCGCTTCGGAGAACGCAACGATGTGGAAGTTTTCCACGCCTGGGGACCGCGGGCAGCATCGGCGGCGTGCGCGGCCAGTGCCGATCACGGACCGCGCGGGCGATCCACTGGCGCTAGGCGGGTTACGGTCCTTTCCCTGTTTGATCCGCGGCTGGGCACTCGCCACATCAAGCTTCTACGTGCCTTGGCCGGTCGATCCGCCTTTGCGATTGCCTGCGCGAGCGGGATCGTTCGCCGCCGGCTGATCGAAGGCGGATTTCCGGCGGAATCGACGGTGATGATCCGTCCGGGCGTGGACTTCGCGCGGATCAATGAGTTTCGGCGGGGTGGTTTGCGAGAGGAGTTGGGACTTTCGCGCGCGGATTTCGCGGTGATTATTCCCGAGCCGGTGTCGCCCGAAGTGGGTGCCTTCGACGCGGCCTTGGCCGTGGTGCTGGTCAACCACATTTATGGCGGGTTCCGGGTGATGCTGCCGGGACGCTCGCCGGAGCGCGATCGGGTCGAACGCGTGGTCGTCGGTCTACCCAGTCCCAACCCGCTGGCCGGTTCGGCGTTCGCCGGTCCCTTTGAGCGGATGCTCTGCGCCGCGGACGCGCTGGTCATCGCGCCGAGGGGCGACCATTCAACGACGGCGATTGCGTGGGCCATGGCCGCCGGTGTGCCAGTCATTGGCACCGCGGTTCACTCCGTGGCCGAGTTGATCGCCAACAAAGTCAACGGCCTGCTGTTCAAGCAGGTGCCGGGTAAGGGCATGGCCGTATCAATCGCCAAGCTGCTTCAGGATCGCGCGTCCCAGACAAAGGCCAAAGAGGCGGCGCGGGGGCAGGCCTACGAGGTATTTGGCCTGCGGCGCTATGTCGAGGATCACGTCCGGTTATACGACAACGTACGCGAAGGACGCGCCGCAGCCGACGGAATCACCGACCCGGCACTCGTGGGGTAACCGGCGCCAATCGCGTTTGCGATCGGGTTCTGATCGAGCCGCTTGTCGAGCCTCAGGTACCGTCCGCGTGGGCCCCGACGGCCTCCGGCTGTTCGCTCTCGGTCGAAACGCCTTCGAGCTTCAGCGTCGGTTGCTCGTCGTCGGTGGCCGCGGGCTTGACCGTGACCCGAACCTTGTTCTTTCCGGCGAACTCGCCGCGGAGCATCAACTCCGATAGCGGGTCTTCCAGGTGCTGCTCGATCGCGCGGCGCAATGGCCGGGCGCCGAACTTCTCGTCGGTACCGTGCTCGATCAAATAATCCTTCGCCTCTTGCGAGACCTCCAATTCAAGGTCTTTCTCGCGTAGCCGCTTGGTCAACTTGTTCAACTCCAGATCGACAATACTGATCAGGTTCTCGTGCGTCAGCTTGCGGAACACGATGATCTCATCGAGGCGGTTCAGGAACTCGGGGCGGAAGTAATCCTCGAGCTCGGTCTTGAGCATGTCCTTCATCTTGCCGTAGCTGAGGTTGGTGTCTCGCTTCCCGAAGCCGAACTCGTCTTGCAACGTGATCCGGTGGGCGCCGACGTTGCTGGTCATGATCAGGATGACGTTCTTGAAGTCCACGTGCCGCCCGAAGGAGTCGGTCAACCGGCCTTCCTCCATGATTTGCAGCAGCATGTTGAACACGTCCGGATGGGCCTTCTCGATCTCATCGAGCAGGATGACCGAATACGGACGGCGACGGATGCGCTCGGTGAGCTGGCCACCTTCCTCGTAGCCGACGTAGCCGGGCGGGGCGCCGATGAGCCGCGAAACGTTGTGCTTCTCCATGTACTCGGACATGTCGAGCACGTAGAGGGCTTCCGCGTCGCCGAAGAGGAACTCCGCCAGACACTTGGCCAGATAGGTCTTTCCGACGCCGGAGGGGCCGACGAAGATGAAGCTGCCCATCGGGCGATTGGGGTCTTTCAGGCCGCTGCGGCTGCGGCGGACGGCCCGGGCGACGGCGCTGACCGCCTCGTCCTGGCTGACGACCCGTTTGTGCAGTTCCAGTTCGAGGCCGAGCAGCTTTGCGGCTTCGTCGCTGCCCATTCGCTTGAGAGGGATGCCGGTCATGGAGCTGACGACCTCCGCCACGACCTCCTCGTCGACGACGCCGTCGATCTCCTTGCTCCGATCGCGCCACTCCTTCTGCAGCATCTTCTTCTTGTTCTTGATGGTGTCGATCTGGTCGCGAATCTGCGCCGCCCGCTCGTAGTCGGCGTTCTTGACCGCCTCGTCCTTTTCGGCGTTGAGCCGGTCCAATTCCTGCTCCATTTCGGTGAGGTCCGGCGGTTTGGTCATGGACTTCAGGCGCACGCGGGCGCCGGCCTCGTCCATCACGTCGATCGACTTGTCGGGTTGGACCCGAGCGATGTAGCGTGCGGACATTTCGACGGCCGATTCGAGCGCCGAATCGGTGATTCGGACGCGATGGTGGGCTTCGTACCGGTCGCGCAGACCCTTGAGAATCTGTAGCGTTTCTTCGGTTGTCGGCGGCTCGACGATCACCTGCTGGAACCGCCGCTCCAGGGCGGTGTCCTTCTCAATGTATTTGCGGTATTCGTCGAGCGTGGTCGCCCCGATGCACTGAATCTCACCGCGTGACAATGCCGGCTTGAGCACGTTGGAGGCGTCGATGGCACCTTCGGCACCGCCCGCGCCGACCAGGGTGTGCAACTCGTCGATGAACAGAATGACGTTGCCGGCTCGGCGGACTTCGTTCATGACCGCCTTGATCCGCTCCTCGAATTGACCGCGGTATTTCGTCCCCGCGACCATCATGGCCAGGTCGAGCACGACGATCCGCCGGTCCGCCAGCAGCTCCGGGATATCGCCGGAGATGATTCGCTGGGCCAGACCCTCGACGATGGCGGTCTTGCCGACGCCGGCCTCGCCCAGGAGGACCGGGTTATTCTTTTGACGGCGGCAGAGAATCTGAATGATGCGTTCGATTTCGTTCTGCCGACCGATGACCGGGTCGAGCTTGCCCTGTTTGGCGATCTCCGTGAGGTCGCGCCCGAAGGAATCCAAGGCCGGCGTCTTGCTCTTACCCTTCTTCTGCTCGCCCGGCGCACCGCTGCCGGCGGCCTCTTCGCTCTCTTCGCTGGCGCCGAGCAGGTTGAGCACTTCTTCTCGAACGTCCTCCAGGCGGAGGTTGAGGTTCATCAACACTTGGGCGGCGACGCCGTCCTGCTCGCGCAACAGGCCGAGCAGGAGATGCTCGGTGCCCACGTAGTTGTGATTGAGGTTGCGAGCCTCTTCGATGGCGTATTCGATGACCTTCTTGGCACGCGGCGTCTGCGGCAGCTTGCCCATGGTGACCGTTTCGGGTCCGCTCTTGACGAGCTTCTCTACTTCCAGGCGAACCTTCCGCAGGTCCACGTCGAGGTTTTTCAGCACGTTCGCACCAACGCCCGACCCTTCCTTCACCAGACCGAGCAGGATGTGCTCGGTCCCGATGTATTCGTGGTTGAACCGCTGGGCTTCCTGATTCGCCAGGGCCATCACCTTGCGGGCACGGTCTGTGAATCGTTCGAACATGGCTTCATCTCTCCATATACCAATCGGTGTCGCGCCGCCGTTTCCCGGCGGCGGACCCGCCATCAGTCAAGTTCGGTGTGGAGCGCATCCACCGCAGGGTATGGTGTTCCCGCCCCCACCCGCACTCCATATTCTAGCCCCGTCCGAAAACATCATCAACCAACGGGGGCCTGCGCCGGCGCAGAGTCAATGGTGTATCGACCGCCGCAACAGCCGGTATGAACCGGCCAGGCGGACGGATTACCGTCCGGTGGTCAAACGGGCCGCCGGTCTGTGTGAGGCCCGTCGCCTAGGCGGGCACCCACCGCTTGGCCCGATATCCGATAGCCAACAGTACGCTTTGTGCTCCGGCTTCGGTTGTGATTGGGATTGTCGCCAACGGTGCGGGCGATCAGCGGGCAGATGACGGGGCGAAGTTCTTCGACCACCATTCGGCGAAGCGCTTTCCTGCCGCCTCGTACTTCTCGCGGATGCGGGTCTGCTGCACGCGCTCACGCGGGCAGCGCCCCAGCGTGATGTCGTACTCGTGGCGACCGTCGGCACGCATCACCACAAGGAGCATGTGGGTGCCGGGACGCCGAGCGGCGATTCCCTGGCTGAATGTATTGACCGACTCCGGCCCCGTACCGGTGAGCCGCCGACCGTCGACCTCGATGATCACGTCCTCCTTTTGCAGACCCGCTCGCAGCGCCGCCGTATTGGGAATCACGTTGGTGATCACCACCCCGACGGTGCCGGGAGGGACCTCGATGGCCTGTTCGGTTCGGGGCATATACGGACCGAGGCTGATCCCGAGAAAGGCGTGGCGAGAATATACCTCGTGGTCGAGGAAGGCGGTGTGAACGACCCGCTCGATCCGCAACCGCACCTCCAAATCGTCCGCCTCGCCGTACGCCTTGCGGAGACGCGTAAAAGCGGGCGTGCCGATTTCGATCAACCCTTCGGTTCCCGCTTCCCGCTCGCCGTAATCCGGCGAACCGAGCTGGCTGATCATCCGCTCGACGTCACTGGCCATGCGCTCATCGACGGCGTGGCTGAAAAAATCCTCCAAGGGGGGCGGCTCAGTCTCCGGGGGCTCGGCGGGCGGCTGCTGAGCGAGGGCTTGGTGAGGCGATGGGATCGACCATTGCGCGAGATAGAGGGCGCCTGCGATCGAAATGGCGCGAAGGATTGAACGGGTCGTGTCTGAACTCATGGGGAATTCCTTCCGGAAGTTTATGCCATGTGGACCGGCGAGGGCAACCGGCGGGGCGAGCGGGCATAACCGAAGGCAGGTGAACCTCGCGGCGGGGCCGCGAGAACCACCTGCCCTACGTCGGCTCTTTGAAGATGTCACCGGATCCCGGGATCTACAGCAATGAGCGAAGCTCGGCGCAGACGCGATCGATGTCGTTTTCTGTCAGTTCGTGATGAAAGGGCAACGCGATGGTGCGGGCCGCGACTGCTTCGCACACCGGAAAGTCGCCCGGCTTGAATCCGAATCGATCGACGTAGAACGGCTGCAAGTGGATCGGGGCGAAATAGTTGCTGCACGCAATGCCGCGGGATCGCAGCTCGCGAAGAATTCGATCGCGGTCGGCGGCGCTATATCGATCCGACAGGCGCACGACGAACACAAACCAGCTCATTTCGATATCGGGGCTGAGCTGTTGCAACGCCAGACGCGGATCGCCGTGAAGCCGTTCGCGATACATTTCCGCCATTCGACCGCGGACGGCGACGATTTCATCCAGCCGCTTGAGTTGAACGATCCCCAGGGCACAGTTGATATCGCTAAGCCGATAGTTGTAACCAAGCCGCGGATGGGCGAGCCATCCGCCCGCCGTGTCGCGACCCTGGTTGCGCAGCGAACGGCATCGTTCCGCGATCGCCGGGTCGTCCGTGACGATCATGCCTCCTTCGCCCGTGGTGATCTGCTTGTTGGGATAGAAGCCGAACACGCCCGCATCGCCCAGCGAACCCGCGGGTCGCCCCCTATAGCGGCTGCCGAGGGCTTCGCAGGAATCTTCAATGACGCGCAGGCGGTGTCGGCGAGCGACGGCGTTGATTGCGTCTATATCCGCCGGCTGGCCAAATACGTCAACAGGGATGATGGCCTTGGTCCGCGGGGAAATCGTCGCCTCAATCAGCTCCGGCCGGATGTTCCAGGTGTGCGGGTCGATATCGACGAACACCGGTTTCGCACCGGCCATCAAGATGCAGTTGGAGGAGGCCACGAACGAAAATGGCGTCGTAATCACCTCATCATTCGGCCCCACGCCAACCGCGCCCATCAGCATGTGGAGGCCGGTCGTGCCGCTCGAACAAGCTACGGCGAATTTCGTATCACAGACGGCGGCGAAGCCCTCCTCGAACTCCGCGACTTTCGGTCCGAGGCTGAGGTGCGGCGTTCGGAGCACGGCCACGACCGCCTCGATCTCCGCGTCCGTGATGAATGGCCGGGCGAGCGGGATCTCCCGATTGGCGGATGGTGTTTTTGATTTGGCGGCGGTAGGGGGCATCGTTTGGGGTTTTTCTTTCATGTTGGCTCGAGGTTCCGCGCCGGCAAACGCTGATCTGCGTTTTCGAATGGCAGGTGAACCTCGCGGTCCCGGCGCGCCGGGACCGCGAGAACCACCTGCCCTACCGCTTGGAGCACTTCATCACGCGCATTATAGTCGTCGCCGGGTCACTCCGATATCTTTTCGGCGGTGTGGCCGCACGGCTGGATGGGGACCGCTGTTTCCCGCCCCATGCCCGCGGTTCGACTGTACCTTGGCGGAACGAACAACGATGCGCAAGAACCACGGGGCCGCAAAGATGAAGTCGAACGAAACGGTCGGCCGCGGCAAGGGACGCCCGCAGTTGCTGTTGTCCGATAAGCTCTGGCTCGAAGCGATCGAGCAGCGGACGGCCCGCGTCGGCATCATCGGCATGGGCTACGTCGGCCTGCCGCTCATGCGCACGTTCTGCTCGGCGGGGTTCAACTGCCTGGGCTTTGACATCGACCCGGTCAAAGTGCAACAACTCAACGCGGGCAAGAGTTACATTAAGCATATCCCCTCGACGCTCATCAAACAGGTTGTTTCCGAGGGGCGTTTTGCAGCCACGAGCGACCCGTCGGCTCTTCGCGAGTGCGACGCCATTCTGATTTGCGTACCCACGCCGCTGACCAAGAACCGCGAACCGGACATGAGCTACGTGGAGAGCACCGCCCACCTCTTGGCCGATCATCTGCGCCGCGGGCAGCTGGTGGTGTTGGAAAGCACCACGTACCCCGGCACCACGCGGGAGTTGATGCTTCCCATCTTGGAAGCCAGCGGATTGAAGGCCGAGACGGATTTCTTCCTGGCCTATTCACCCGAACGTGAAGACCCTGGGCGCAAGGACCACACGACGGAGACGATCCCTAAGGTCGTGGGAGGATTGGGCCCCAAGAGCGGAAAAATCGCCGCGGGACTGTATGGCGCGGCGGTGGTGCGAACCGTGCCGGTGTCGAGTTGTGAAGTGGCCGAGGCCGCGAAGATCCTCGAAAACGTCTACCGATCTGTGAACATCGCGTTGATCAATGAATTGAAGATGCTGTTTGACCGCATGGGCATTGATGTGTGGGAAGTCGTGAACGCCGCCGCGACCAAGCCGTTCGGGTTCCAGCCGTTCTATCCGGGGCCGGGGCTGGGCGGACACTGCATCCCCATCGACCCGTTCTATCTGACGTGGAAGGCCCGGCAGTACGCCATGAGCACCCGGTTCATCGAACTGGCGGGCGAGATCAACACGTCCATGCCTGAATACGTGGTCGCGCGAATCACGGAGACGCTCAACGAGCGCAAGAAGGCGCTGAACGGATCAAAGATTCTGCTGCTCGGCTTGGCTTATAAGAAAGACGTGGATGACATCCGCGAATCGCCCTCCATCGAACTGATCGAGCTGCTTCAAAAGCGGGGCGCCAAAGTCGATTACAACGACCCGTATGTTCCCAAAACCCCCAAGCAACGCGAGCACAACCTCGGCATGACCAGCAAGAAGCTCACCCCGGCCATGCTCAAATCGTACGATTGCGTGCTGATTGCGACTGACCACTCGGCTTATGACTATGAATGGATCGTGCAACACGCCAAACTGGTTGTGGATACCCGCAACGCGACCCAAAAGGTCCGCACCGGGCGCCAAAAGATCGTGAAGGCATAGCGAGCTGTCGGAGCCGCGCGCGTGAGCAAGCGGTCCTGCCATTCGCGTGGCTCAAAAAGCCCCGCTCCCTCACGGTCGCGGCTCTGATCAAACGCTACCAGTACCTTCTTTCGATGCCGACTTGACTCGGCCGATCATCAACACTACTGTTTTGATGCGTCCCCATCGCAAGCCGGCCCCCATGGGTCGAGCGAACTGCCCCTGCGAGCGTAGCTCCTGAAGGAGGTTACTGCCCATGCACCGAGGAATCTCCCCGACCTCGCGGGCGCCTTCCCTCCGGAATGGCGCGTTTTCCCTAATCGAACTGCTGGTTGCGGCGATCGCGTTCACTCTGCTGATCGCGACGCTGGCCCCATCGCTCGAACGGGCCCGCCAACGATCTAAGACATCGGTGTGTTTGGAGCGGCTACGAGCCATCGCTTCCGCCTCCGCAAGTTACGCGGCCGATGATCCTCAGGACTGGGGAATTCCGGTCCACGCATTGCAATATCAGCAATGCCCTACCCAGCAGACCTGCCCGCCGTGTGTACAGCCGACTTCCATCGGCGCCTACGAATGGGGTGGGAAAAGCGGCGTTGGACAGCCGGGGTCTGTTCCCAACACTCCGGGAGTTTTGGGAAGCCGATATGGGACACGTGCCGGGTTCGGCCCAGCGACACGCCCGCTGAATCAATACCTCTATCCGCACGGTTTTAGGGATCATCTGAACCCATCATTCAATCGAGTGGGTGCGACACTGGATACGGAACTGGTACTGGAAGCGTACCGATGTCCGGGGGATGACGGTCCGCCACTTGGTGCACATTGTCCGGACTGGGTCAATTCGCTCCGCCAAACGTCGTATGATCATTTCGGAAACAGTTTCGCGGCGAATCTCTTCATGATCGCCTCGTCGAGCGGGGGCAGTGAGATGCGCAGCAACTCGCCGTACCTTCGCCCGATTTCGCGAACACCGAACCCCGTTCGAACAATCATGTACGAGGAGAACATCGGCCGCTGGGCGTGGGCCTGCCGCCGCGAACGTTGCACCAGCATCGGGGGAGTTCAACCAGGGGTCGACCCCGGACCGACGGGCGCACTACGCGGGTGGCATGGCAAGGATTGGACCTACAACCGGGCGTTCATCGACGCCCACGCCGAGCGGCAAAAGGTGTACATCGAAGGTACGGAGGACCAAGATCATTTCGCCCAGCACTATTTCCCGGAGCACCTGGAGTCCTACCCTGACTTTCCCGGTTGTTGCGCCGAACAGGGCAGCTCCGGAGACTTTGACAGCTACCAATGCATCATCGTGCGGGGGCCGGGATGGCAGAAAGATACCATGCCGGCCGAGCTGATCTGCACGGGATTGAATTGGTACGGGGGAGGCCGACCGTCCTACGAAGGGTGTGTCACCAATCACGACTCGGATACTTCGGGTCATTCGACCGGTAATCAGGGCATTCGTTAGGAGATCGATCATGATGCGATTGCAATTAACGGCGTGCATTGTGGTCGGCGTAGCTACGACGGCCAGGGCCGCTCCCGTGAACGACCGCTGCGAGGATGCCATCTCCATTCTCGGAACGGGCGTATTCGCGTTTGACAATCAAGGGGCGACCTCGGACGGGCCGGAATCCTGCGACGGTCTCGATTCCAATGATGCGATCGGCCATGACGTCTGGTTCTGCTGGACTTCGGACCGAAAATCAGACGTCACCATTGACACGTGCGCCCAGACGACGGTCGATACCAAGATCGCGGTGTATCGTGAATGTGAATGCCCTGATTTCCTCCCGCTGGAGGCCTGCAACGATGATGCCTGCGTGCCCTTCATCCACCCGTGTCCGGCGGGTGCTTGCGGTGTCCAGTCATTATTGTCGTTTCAGGTGTACGAAGGGGAATCATTCCTGATCCGGATCGGCACTTCTCCGAGTATCGACGCCGAACCGGGCGGCGGGCAGGGCACCTTCTCCATTGAGTATGGATTGCCTGCTGACTTGCCTTGCGCCGAGCCACTCAGCCATTGCCAACCGAGTGACGAATGGGACGCCTTGGTCTCCGGATCCGAAGACTTGGTCGTCGCGGATGATTTTTCGCCCGCCGAAAGTGGTTTCTTGACCGGCCTCTGTTGGTCGGGCGGATACTTCGACGGCGCGGCGGACTGCCACATCGGCTCGGACGATGCATTCGAAGTGCGCTATTACCTAGCCGATGGCCACCAGCCCGGCTCGCTCATCGCCGGGCCCTTTCGATCCGAAAACTTCTCACTACAAATGGCGCCGCGGGCCAAGTCGGGGCGGCGCCTGTTGGAGGTGACGCCGGAGTTCGAGTACTCGGCCACTCACGAACCGGTCCCGGTGCTGGCCGGTGAGACGTACTGGCTCGAGATTCGCAACGTGTTGTCCGGTGACTGCGCCTGGTACTGGTCCCTGGGGCGAGGTGGAAACCACCGGTCCGTTCAGAGCGGCCGTTTGGAGGCATCTGGGAAAGGCCCGGGCGCGGCGGAGCATGTGGGGGTCGACCTGGCCTTTTGTCTGAGTCTGCCGCGCGGCCCATTCCCTACGCCCATTTTGGCGGCCGCCCATGATGAATGTGCCAACTCTATGGCACTTTCCGAAGGCGCCACGCTTTTCGAGACGGTCGGCGCGACCAACAGTGAACCGCAGCCATACCCTTGTTTCCCGCCAGAGCCGTGGTGCGTGGATTTTCCGCTGGGCGATGAGGAAATTCACCGTGACCTCTGGTTCGACTACACGCCTAGTTGCTCCGCCACGCTGACCGTCGGCCTCTGCGACAGCACGTTTGACACGAAGCTGGCCATTTATACGGGCGCGGGTTGTCCGCCGAAGACCGGCCTGCTTGCCTCAAACGATGACGCTTGCGCGCGACCGGGCTATCCCACTCCACAGCTCGCCTCGGGGCAGACCGCTCATGACGCAGCCTCAACATTGGGCGATAGCACGCCTGATCCGAGCGACTGCTACGTCCCTCATCTTGGCGCCGGTTGCGATGATCCCGAGTGCGAAGCCTTGGTCTGCGCGGTTGATCCCTATTGCTGCTCTTCAAGCTGGTACAACACTTGCGCCGCCCAAGCCATCTCTTTCTGCCGCGACAGCGTGGGCGACGGCCTTCAATCCCAAGTGCAAGTTCGTGTCACCAGAGACGCGAGCTACAAGATTCGCCTCGGTGGTTATCGCGGCGCATCCGGCTTCGGATCCATTGAATTGAGCCTGGGGCCTAGCGTGCCGACAGCGGCTACGTTGCCTGAGGATTATGGCGAGTTCTTAAATTGCCTAACCGGACCGTGCCCGGTGGGGTTCATTTGCTTGACGCCGGATCCCCGCGGACCCTGTTGCCGGTTCCAGAATTACGACGCCGACGGCGACACCGACCTCCGCGACTTCGCGCTATTCGCTAGCACTATCGAAGCCCCGTAAGAGAAACTCCTTTCTTATAACGAATTGCGTGCTTTCAAAGGGCGCGGCTCGCCATGCGCCTTGCTTTGCGCTGCCTTTCCCGGTATCCATCCCCTCCATGAAATGGAGCGAATTCTTCATCCCAACGTCGAAAGAAACGCCCGCCGACGCCGTTGTTCCGTCGCATCAACTGATGATCCGCGCGGGGTTGATCCGCCAGGTCGTCGCCGGCGCATACACCTACCTACCGCTTGGCTATCGCGTCCTGCGAAAGATCGAGGCCATCGTCCGCGAAGAGATGAACCGGGCCGGGGCCATCGAACTCAACATGCCGGCCATGCACCCGCTCGAGTGGTGGCAGGAAACCGGGCGCGACGCGGCCATGGGCGACGTGCTCGTGCGGCTCGCGCCGGTGTCGAAGGATGACTGGCGCTCCAAGACCGTGCTCGGGCCCACCCACGAAGAGGTCATCACCGAGATCGCCCGGGCCTACATCAACAGCTACAAGCAGCTTCCGGTCAACCTGTATCAGATTCAGACCAAGTTCCGCGGCGAGGCCAGGCCCAAGAGCGGCGTCCTCCGCACTCGCGAATTCCTGATGAAAGACGCCTATTCGTTTCACACGGCCAAGGAGGGTCCGGGCGGACTCGACGAGACCTACCAGAAGATGTACGACGCCTACTGTGCGATCTTTTCCCGCTGTGGCCTGCCGTACATTCCGGTTCAGGCGGAATCCGGCCCCATCGGCGGCGACGCCTCGCATGAGTTCATGGTGGCCACCGACGCGGGGGAGGATTATCTGGTCCAGTCCGAGGACGGCTCGTATGCGGCGAATCTCGAACGGGCTGAGGTTATGCCGATCGGTGCCGCGACCGAACCAAACAGAGCCGCGACCGTAAGGGAGCGATCTTCGGATGCTGCGCTGGCGCCGCTCAAAGAAGTCCACACTCCCGGCTTCAAAACGATTGACGAAGTCTCCGGCTTCTTGAAATGCAAGCCCGAACAGATGATCAAGACGATCATCTACGTGGCCGATGACCAGCCGCTAATTGCCCTGGTCCGTGGCGATCACGAAGTCAACGAGAGCAAGCTGGCCCGCGCCGCTGGTGTAAAGCGGGTGACACCCGCTGATCCGGACATGATCCGCCGCGTCACCGGCGCCGAAGTCGGCTTCGCCGGCCCGGTCTCCCTTCCCCCCTTACCAAGGGGGGACCAAGGGGGGTCGGTGCGGATCATCGCCGACCAAGCCGTCAGCGTGATGACCGACGCCGTCACCGGGGCCAACAAAACCGACCACCACCTGACCGGCGTCAATCCTGGCCGGGACTTCCAGATTGCGGAATCGGCCGACGTCCGCACCGCCGTACCCGGGGACCGCGCGTCAAACGGCTCACCGCTGATGTTCAAGAAGTGCATCGAGGTCGGCCACGTCTTCAAACTCGGCACCAAGTACTCCGACTCGATGAAGGCCACCTGCCTCGACGAACACGGCAAGCCGCGGCCCTTCATCATGGGCTGCTACGGCATCGGCCTCAACCGGATCATGGCCGCCGCGATCGAATCGTCGCACGACGACAAGGGTATCATCTGGCCGATGTCGATCGCCCCGTTCCATGTCGTGATCTGCGCCCTCGACACCCGCGAGGCGGCGGTGATGGCCACCGCCCAAAAACTCCACGACGAACTCGAATCCGCCGGTGTCGAAGTATTGTTGGATGACCGCGACGCCCGCCCGGGTTTCAAGTTCAACGACGCGGACTTGATCGGGATTCCCATTCGCGTCGTGGTGGGGAAGAAGGGGCTGGCCGAGGGTGTGGTGGAAGTGCATGATCGAAAGACGGGGGAGACGAACAAGGTGCCAGTTCACGAGGCGGTTGGGACGGCCGTTCGGATTCGGTCATAGCCGATCGCAAGGCTCCGTTTTTGGCTAATCCAATTTCATGATGACTTCTTCGACTTCCTCGCCGCCGGTAGGCGCTGCCGCCCGATCCTGGCCACAGACCGTGAAGCCGCATTTTTCAAGCACCCGGATCGAGCCGACGTTGTGTTTGGCGACGAAGGCATGAAGCGGTCGTGCCGTAACGTGGCACAATAACTCCGACAGGGCCTTGGTGGCCACGCCTTTTCCCCAGAATTCCTTCCCGATCCAATAGCCGATCTGGGTCGTGCCATCGCGTTCAAAGCAACAAATGTTCCCCGCCACTCGCCCATCAAACAGGATGGTCTTCGTTACCAGGGTTTCGTCGGCCAGAATCTTCGTCCAGTGCGCCCAGAACGCCTCTCGATCCCTCGGCGGGAAGGCGGCCATGCGGTTCGCGTCTGGGTCTCGTTGGTGCTCGAAGAGAACGGGGAGGTCCGTCTCGGTCACGTCGCGCAGCATTATCTCGGCTATCATCGGATGACTCATTTTGAAGGTCCGTAAATCCGATTGTACATCAACCGCTGAAGATGAAACAGATCCAACCAGTGTGACGCGACAGGCTCCAGGGTTGGACCCGTGCCCCAGCCTCCGTAGAATGGCGCGCGGTCTGACCAGGGAAAGCTTGATGAAGCCAAAGAGACTCTATCTGCTGCTCTGCGTCGCGGGTACAGTTCTTCCGTATTCGCAGCTCGTACCCTTTCTTCGCGAACGCGGGTTCGATTTCCGTCTGTTCGTCGAGCAGCTTTTCGCCAACCGGATCAGTGCGTTTTTCGGCTGGGACGTGATTGTTTCATCGCTGGTCCTATGGGTGTTTGTCGTCGTGGAGGGCCGTCGTGCCAACTTGCGGCACCTTTGGGCTCCCATTGTCGCCAACCTGATCGTGGGTGTTTCCCTCGGGCTGCCGCTGTTCCTCTACATGCGCGAGGCGCGGCTGGAGAATTCAGCTTGAGCGCGGCGCCGGGGATAAACCCCGACACCAAATGATTGTCAGAAGGCTTTGAAGTAAGTTATGGCAAAGATCATCTTCTTCAAAACACCTTCCGCATGGCGTCAATGGCTGAAGGCGCATCACGACAGCACCCAAGAGCTCTCGGTTGGGTTCTATAAAAAGGACTCGGGCAAACCCAGCATCACCTGGCCAGAGGCGGTCGATGAAGCCCTGTGTTTCGGCTGGATCGACGGCGTCCGCAAGACCATTGATGACATCAGCTACACGATTCGGTTCACCCCGCGAAAACCCGGCAGCAAATGGAGCTCAATCAACGTCAAACGCGTCGAAGACCTCATCAAAACCGGGCGGATGCGGCCACCGGGCCTCAAGGCCTTTGCGGAACGCAAGGAAGAAAAGTCGGAGCAATACTCATACGAACAAAAGAAAGGCCCCAAACTCGATCACGACTTTGAACGAAAGTTGAGAACCAACAAGAAGGCGTGGATGTTCTTCCAGGCTCAAGCGCCTTCGTATCAACGAAAAGCGAGCTGGTGGGTCATGAGCGCGAAAAAAGACGAGACCCGACAGAACCGATTAGGTACGCTCATCGAGGCCTCGCAAAAAGGACGGCGATTGGATGAGCGAAGCAAGTAGCCTTACGTGGTCATCTGAGCATTACAGGGTACGATCATGACGCCCGCTCAGTTCCGTCGTATCGCCCTGAGCATGCCTGAGGCCGGCGAAGGCGAGCACATGAATCATCCGGACTTCCGGGTGAAGGGGAAAATCTTCGCGACGTTGTTCACACGAGACGACGAGGACTGGGGCATGGTCAAGCTGAAGCCGGAGCAGCAACGGCAAATCATCAAGGCCAACCCGAAAGTCTTCGAGCCGGCCACGGGCGCCTGGGGCAAACAAGGCTGCACCCTCGCCCGGCTTGCCGACCTCGACGTGGCCACCGCCCGCGACGTGATCTTCTCCGCATGGCTCAATACCGCCCCGAAGCGGCTGGTCGAGAAAGCAAGTCAGCCGAACGAATAAACGTGCGACGCGTTTCAACGTGCGCAACTAAACTTAGAATCGCTTCGATCGGGCAGTGCGGATTTTTGCTCCGGCCAGGAGGAGCATCGTCAGGATCGTCAAACCCCACGCGGAGACGGTCGGAATGGACCCCGAAATGCACGTCACGCCGTCGCCTTCGTAGCCGGGCTTGCAGGTACAGGCGAAGCTACCGGGCGCGTTCGTGCAAGTGGCGTTGGCATCGCAGTTGTTTTGGTCCGTCGCGCACTCATCGACATCGCTGGCGCAATCCGGCCCTGTCCAGCCCGTGTTGCAGGTGCAAGCTCCCGAACCGTCAACACCGTCGTCACACGTGCCGTGGCCAGTGCACGGATTGCTTGCCCCGCCGGGACATTCCAGACACATCGGGCCGTAGTGGCCTGGATCGCAGGACAGATTGAAGACGTACGCCGCGCCCGAACTGCCTCCCAGTGCAGCGTTCTGGAAGGCGCCCACCAAGGCCACAGATCCCGAAGCGGAAACCGAATACCCGAAGACGTCCTGGTCGGCCCCATCCGAAGGGAGCAGTTTGTGTTTCTGTACCCACGACGATCCGTCCAAGTGAAAAACGTATGCCGAGCCGGAGAGCGATCCATTGTCGTCATCAAAATAGGCCCCCACCACCGCATTGTCGCCGGAAATCGAAATGGATTGGCCGAATGCGTCACCCTGCGCCCCGTCAGAAGGCAGCAGCTTTTGATTCTCCACCCAGGACGATCCATTCCAGTGAAAGACGTAGGCTGAACCGGAGGACGCCCCGTGGTCATCATCAAGAGGAGCGCCCACCATGACCACGTCGCCGGAGGTGGTCACCGAGTTCCCGAACATGTCATCTTCCGCCCCGTCCGAGGCCAGCAGCTTTTGCTCCTGAACCCAGGATGAGCCGTTCCGGCGAAAAACGTACGTTGATCCTGACTCCGCACCGTTGTCGTCATCTCCAGACGCTCCAACAACAACTACGTCGCCGAAAACGGACACGGATTGGCCAAAGTAGTCATCGGTCGCCCCATCTAGCGCCCACAATCCTTGCTCGAACATCCAAGACGAGCCGTTCCAACGAAAGACATATACCGAACCGGAGACTCCACTACCGTTGTCATGGCCCGACACCACCACAGCCACATCATTGGAGATTGACACGGGCGCGCCGAACCGGGATGACGTGACCAGCTTTTGTTCTTGCGCCCAGGAAGACCCATCCCACCGAAAAATGTACGCAGACCCTGAGTTTGTGCCATAATCGTCGTCCCCAGGAGCGCCCACTAAAGTGACGTCGCCGGAGATCGATACCGAAGCCCCAAAGAAGTCGCCCTCTTCACGATCGGAGGCCAGCAGCTTCTGCTCCTGAACCCAGGATAAGCCGTTCGATCGAAAGATGTATGCCGCACCTGGACCCTGGGACGTCTGAATGGCTCCCACGACGGCCACATCGCCAGAGATTGAGACTGAAAAGCCGAACCAATCGCCCTGCGCCCCATCAGAAGCCAAAAGCTCCTGCGTATCGTGGAGAACCTGGGCCAAAGCAGTTTCGCAGAGCAACAGCAATGTTAGCCTGCAAGCAAATCGCGAAAGCGTTCGTAGAGTGAGAATTGTCCGCATCCTTTCCCTGCCCTTCGCTCCAGGCCATCGTGAAACTCGAGTTGCTTCGGACGCGCCGGACCAACACGAGAATAGCGTTTTGGCGCATCGGATTCAAGGACGGCGATCGTTTGCGGGAGGACGAGTCTGCGTGACATCTTAGATGGACAACGAAGGCGGCGTCTAAAGGGACTGTTGGTCGGGCGTACCATTTCTTCGGCGCGTTCTGCCGCCCCTGCCGGGGCTTGAAGGTTCTATGCGACGTTTCCAAGGGTTCCGCTGCGCTCCACCCCTGGCTACATTCGCCGGCCCCTACCGGGGCCGTCCCATCGACTCCGCTTTCTTACGGCCATGGCTCGGATACACTCATTCATCGTTGAAATGACCTGACCGTTCGATCAGGTCGCGTCTTGTTTCGGAAGTGAACAGTGGTCAGCGATCCGCCGGGATATCGCATCATTCGACAGGTCGGCACGGGCGCCGCCTCGAAGATCTACTTCGCCAGCGATCTGAAGCGCGGGCGGACGGTGGCCATCAAGCACGTCATTCGCCAATCGGCGGACGACGACAAATTCATCGATCAGGTCGATACCGAATACCAGGTCAGCAGCACGATTGACCACCCCTACATCCGCAAGAGCTACGAAATCTTCCGCGTGCGGAAGCTGCTGGCCCTCAAAGAAGTGATGCTGGTCATGGAGTACGTCGATGGCCTCACCGTGGAAAAGGCCCGACCCAATCGGCTCAACACTTTTCTCACGCTGTTTCGCCGCGTGGCCGATGGCCTGCACGCCATGCATCAGGCCGGTTACGTCCATAGCGATATCAAGCCGACCAACATCATGGTGGGGCAGGGGGGCGTGGTGAAGATCATCGACTTTGGCCAGTCGTGCAAGACCCACCGTCGCAAGGAGCGGATCCAGGGCACGCCGGATTACATCGCCCCGGAGCAGGTGCAACGGTTACCGCTGGACGCGAGGACCGACGTGTACAACCTCGGGGCGACGATGTACTGGGTACTGACGTCGGAGAAATATCCCACCGCCCTCCGCGGGATTGATGAGCAGGTCGGCAAAAACGTGTTGGCCAGCAATAAACCGGTTGCCCCCATCGAGCACAATGATAAGATTCCCCGCTCGCTTTCCAACTTGATCATGGATTGCTGCCGGGACCATCCCGATGAGCGGCCGGCGGACATGATGGAGGTGGTCGCCCGGTTGGAGGTGGCCAGGAAGCTATGGAAGAAATACCGGGAGTCGCTTCGTGCCTCGCGCGAATCGACCGATGCGCCGGCCGCGGACGAAGCAGCGAAAGCGTCCGGAGAGGATGAGGCATGATCGACGCCGTGCAGGCCGCCGACATTTTTGCGCAAGCGGCGGAACTCAACCGCAACGACCCGCTTCGTAAAGGCTCGTTGCTGGAGTTCCCCAATTACGGTCAACTGGTGATGACCGGTGATCTGCACGGTCATCGCCGCAACTTCGAGAAGCTGCAACGCTATTGCGATCTGGAACATTTCGGGGCCCGCCACGTCATCCTTCACGAGATCATTCACGAAGAGGTTCTTTCCGTTTCGGCGAAGGACCAATCGCACGAAGTCTTGCTAGAGGCCGCCCGCTGGAAGACGGAGTTTCCGGATCAGGTCCATTTCCTGATGGGCAACCACGATCTCGCCCAGCTCTCCGGCCACGAGATCACCAAGAACGGGCGGGTGGTCACCGTTGATTTCGAACAAAGCGTTCTATCGACCTTCGGCCGGGCGGGGGTGCGGGTCATGGAGGGCATCCTGGGCTATGTTCATTCGCTGCCCCTGGCCGGTCGGACGCAGAACCGCGTTTTCCTGTCGCACTCGCTGCCCAGCCCACGGGATTTGCCGGGGTTCGACGCGACGGTGATCCAGCGGTTTCCGACGGAGCTTGATCTGGGTGAAACCGGCTCGGCCCATTCCCTGGTTTGGGGGCGCTATCAAAACGCCGAAACGCTGAACGCGTTGTGCGAAATGCTGGACGTGGACGTGTTCATCTGTGGCCATCAACCGCAGGAAATGGGCTACGACGTGCTTTTTGATCGCATGATCATTCTGGCCAGCGACCACAACCACGGGGTCTTTCTGCCGATCGACCTTTCGAAACCGGCGAGCACGGAAACGTTGATCCGCAACATCCGCCCGCTGGCCGCCCTCACGTAGCATGGGCTCGTTGCCGTGCCGACGACCCATGCACTTTCCGAGGTACGTGCGGCGAAAGGCTACGCTCGGCCGTTCTCAAATTCGATTCCTAGAGCCGTGACTGGGTCGGAGACGCGGAACACGCCGAGCGTCTGGTCCTGACCGGGAGATGCCGTCGCGTAGAAGTATTCGATGTTCACGCCGCGGACGGCCAGGGCCTGGGCGATCCGGGCGAAGCCGCCGGGTTTGTTCGGGATGGGCACGGAAATCACCGGTACCTCAACATAGGCCGCCCCCGCGGTATTCAACGCCGTCTTCGCGGTGGCCACGTCGTCCACGACCATGCGGAGGGTGCCGATATCAACCGAATCCAAAACGCAGATCGCCTTGATGTTCACGCCGCGTTCGGTGAGGGCGGCGCACAAATCGGCGACGACGCCCGGACGATTGGCCAGAAAAGCGGAAATCTGGGTTTCAGCGGTGGCACGCATGCCTCAAACCTCGAACGACCGGCGGACAGGACACCGGTCGAACTCTTGGACCGCATTCGACGGCCCGCGACGATGAGATAGGTCGCCCAAACGAGGTCATATCTTAACGGGCGGGCGGGAAATTCACAACCACAGCGGTCCCCTTGGTATCGGTTCACTTTGATTTTGCCCGGCTCGGCCCGGACCGGGTAGAATCCGGGGCATGAAGAAGAAGCCCAAGGCCAAGAAGCCTAAACGCAAGACGGCCAAGAAGTCCACCAAGCGGACCCCGCCCGATGGTCGCGGAGAACGGCCCACCGACCCGAACGAGTTCGCCAAGTGGTTGGTGGAGCGGACGACGGAATCAGAGTAGCTCGCAGAATTTCTCGACCGTTAGTCCTGCTTGCGCAATCATGCGGCGCAGGGTTCCGTCTTTCAGTTCCTTGTGCAGCGGAACCGGAAAAGGCTTGGCCCCAGCTTTCTTAAGGGACACATGGCTGCCTTTCTGGCGAGCACGCACATATCCAATTTTTTCGAAAGCCTTTATCGCCTTCTCGCCAGAGACGACGGGCAGTTTAGGCATGCACAACAACCCTGAATTCTTTTTCGTCGTCCGCTCGCGGCGATGATTCCTGCCAGGGAATTTCGACTCCATCTTCCTGGTAGGTCTCTAGCACGACGCGGAATGCCTCTTCAATGTTTTTCAGTGCGTCAGCCGCGTCGTCGCCCTCGCTTATGACGCTTGGAAGCTGGGCAACATAGACGGTATAGCCGACTTCCTGCTCAATAAGACGCACATCAAAGCAGTATCCAATTCCCGCGTATTCCGGAGCCTCTGCGAAACGCCAGCCCCCCTCAGGCCGTAAGGAAAATCGCGGCGGCGCGTTTGTGGCTAAGGCCAAAAGATCATTAGTCATGAGAATCCTCCTCGTTCGGAGCCTCGACGGCTTGAAGTCGGACCGAGCCGATAATGATTTCGTCGGTCCAACATTCAAAACTGTAAAATCCCGCGTGCGGAAGCGGAAGCGGCGGAATCTGAATCACCAGATCGAGCGGCGTCAGCGGGTCTGGGCTATTGATCTTAAGCCGCCCGCTTTCCATCAGTATTTGATTGTCCTTAAGCGACACCAATCGCAGTTGCAGAACCACTTCGCCGACAACATCGACCAAGAGAACGAAAGCGAACGGCGCAAAGCTCGTTTGCACTGGAAACGTGCGGCTAAAAATCTTTGTGAACGTGCCGCAAATAACTCGCTTGCCAGACACGTCGGTATAAATTTGATCGGCAAGAAGCAACGCCTGAAGAACCGGAGAAGATCGCAACCTTTTCGATTCTGAGTTTCCCATCGTTTCCTTACTTCGTACCTGACTCTGGACCGCGCTGGATATTCTTTGTCGTCCATTCCACCGTAATCGTCGCCCGCCGTTTGGCGCTTCGCAACAATACGCCGCGAGCCCAAGCAGAGATGTCTAGGTCATTAGATGCCGCCGCTGCCTCCAGAATCTCCCGGTCGTCCTGCGTCATCCTGATTCTGAGCATGTAGGTCTTTCGCTCTGAATCGGCTTTTGTTGGTCTTGCCATTCAATTTTATTGTAGCAACAAAATTCTCGGATTGCAAGCTTGACACGTGCGGTTATTGTAGCTACAATAACGATCGTCATGAGAAAGTTGGTCCCAGAAAAACGATCGCTAATTGTAAGCTCCTTAGTTGAGGGCAATTCCATCAGCTCTACAGCCAGACTTTGTGGCGTAAGCAAGCTTACGGTGCTCCGTTTGCTGGCCGACGTGGGCTGTCTTTGCCGGGACTACCACGACGTTGCGGTCCGTGGGCTTCGGTCGAAACGTGTCCAGGTCGATGAGGTTTGGTCGTTCATCGGCGGAAAGGAAAAGGCCAAGAAAGCCGGGGCCGACGTTCACGGCGACGCGTGGGTCTGGATCGGAATCGACGCGGATTCCAAACTCTGCGTTTCGTACCACGTTGGGACGCGCGGCGCAGCGTGTGCCCGTGGGTTCATGCTGGACATAGCCGATCGGGTTCTAGGCCGCATTCAGCTAACGTCCGACGGTCACGTGGTGTACCTTGAAGCCGTCGAAAACGCTTTCGGATTCGAGGTTGATTACAGCCAACTCGTGAAAATCTACGGCCCCGACAGCGCTGGGAACGGTGCGGAACACAAGTATTCGCCGGGCAAGTGCAACGGCTCGAAAAAGGTGCCCGTCATCGGCCTGCCCGATCGGGACCATATCAGCACGAGCTACGTCGAACGCCAGAATTTGACCCTCAGAATGAGCCAGCGGCGATTTACGCGGCTTACCAACGCCTACAGCAAGCGGCTCGTGAACCACGAGCACGCAATCGCCCTGCACTACTTCTATTACAACTTCATCCGTCGGCACCACACGCTTGGAACGACGCCAGCGGTCAAGGCGGGTGTCGCGGATCGGGAATGGAAGATGGACGATCTAATCGCCATGCTGGAAGATGAGGAGCGGAAACTAAACGACGGCGGGCGGATCAACCGGGCGGACCGAACCTAAGTGAACCGATACCGTCCCCTTTGGGTAGTCCCCTAATTTCAATTTGGGTCTGTATTTCGCTATGAATGACTTCCCTCCGCCCCGCCAGGGCGGGAAACGCACGTGACTCGATACCACGGGTTGCGCTTGCCGCGTCCGATCGGATTGAGATACCATGCCCGCAGTAACGACTCGAATGAATCGCAGCGAATTCGGACTGACTTAATGGAGCTCGACCGGACAAAGATCGGCGCGGCGATCGGGCGCATCCCGAGTGGGTGTTCGATCCTGACGGCTCAGCACGCGGGACGGTCATCCGGGGTCTTGGTGTCCTGGGTTCAACAGGCGGCGTTCGAGCCGCCCGCGGTCAGCGTGGCCCTGCGGCGCGGTCGTCCGATTGTCGGGTTGATCGACGGCTCCGGGCGGTTCCTGCTGAACCTGATCGACGAAAACCCAACGGCCATGTTCAAGCATTTTGGGAAGGGTTTTTCCCTCGACGACGATGCGTTCGGGGGATTGGGCGTGGAACAAACGGAGTACGGCCCGGCGCTGTCGGCTTGCATCGCGCGGATGGGCTGCCGCGTGTTGGAGCGGGTTACCGTTGGTGACCATGACCTTTACCTTGGGGAGGTAGAGTCGGGCGGAGTCGTCGAAGGAGCCCACCCCTATGTGCACATTCGGGCGAACGGGCTGAACTACTGATTCGGAACCGAGTTTTCGGTAACCGGCCGGTTCCCGAGAATCGTCGGAAAGCGTCAAATCGCTGTTTTTCAAGCCGTAGAGGGAATTCCGAGGGGATTGGCGACGCCCATTTTGGGCTTGACAAGGCGAGCCGGCGCGAATAATGTATGGCCTTTGTTAGGTATAAAAGGGATGGAAATCGGCGGCGGCCGGCGTACCGGCCCTCGACGACGACCATGTCGAATGAGCAATTCGACGGCACATTTTGAAAGGAGATCGCATATGAAGAGCAGAGCGTTTTGGGCGTTCATCATTTGTGTGGCGATTGGTCTGGTCACGGGCGTTGCGTTCGCCCAGACCACGGACGCTAAGAAACCGGCCGACAAGCCGGCGGCGGGCAAGCCGGCCGACTCCAAGGGTCCGGAAGGCATGGCGATGGACCCCAAGACAATGGCCCTGATGACGCCTGGAGCATCTCATGCGTACCTCAAGCCGTTCGAGGGCAAGTGGAGCTACGCGATGAAGGGGTGGATGGCGCCGGAGCAACCGTGGGGAGAAGATAAGGGCACGGCCGAATACAAGCTCATGATGGGCGGGCGCTACCTCGTTCAGGACGTCAAGAGCTCGGAAGGCTCCAAGAACGGCATGCCGCCGTTCGAAGGGCATGGTATTACCGGCTATGACAACTTCAACAAGCGGTTCTTCAATGTGTGGGTCGACAACATGGGGACGGGCGTCATGAACTCCACGGGCAAGACCGACGATGGAGGCAAGACGATCACAATGACTGGTGAATACGACGACCCCATGACCGGCAAGAAGCAGAAGGTGCGCTCGGTTCTCAAGAATCTTGGGCCTGAAAAGCACGTGTTCGAGATGTACAACATCGGCGAGGACGGGAAGGAATTCAAGGGCCTGGAGGTGACGTACACGAAGAAGTAAGCAGCCGAGCGTTCGTCGTTTAAGTGCCATTTAGTGGCACTTTTTGGCGAATAGAAGTCAGAAGCCGCGGGGTGGGTCGATTCGATCCACCCCGCTTTCTTATTGGGTGGGCCCGATGTGGCCGTCCTAACCATCTCCCAAACGGAGCACAAGGACGTCGGATCCCCGCCTGGGCCAGCGTGATTGGCGCGGAGCTAGCATGGCGGCTGAGGAGGGAAGCGGTCACTCGCGATGAGTTCTTCGCGGATGGCGATTTCGTCGGGTTGGTTCATCAGAAGCACCTCGACGGTGGTTCGACCGATGGGGGTGAGGCCGACGGCGAGCGGGCCGTTCCAGCGAAAGTGCTCGGACCAGCGGTCGGTCCGTGGATGAAAGAGGCGGGTCATTTGTCCGGTAACGGGGTCGATGCCGGCGATGTTTGGACCCTTGTGGCGGTTGCATCGGCCACAGGCCAGGGCGAGATTGTCCAAGTCGTCATTGCCGCCGTGCTGTCGCGGCAGGATGTGCTCGACGTGGAAGCGGAGGCGTCGAACGGATTGCGGAAGGACGCAGTATTCGCAGGTGTCGGAGGCTCGCGAGCGGACAGACGCATCGAGGCTCTTGTCGGGCCGCGGCATCGGGGTTAGCGCTGGAGGGAGCGTTCGGCTTTGAGTCGCATCACGGCGAGGAGGCTGTCGACGTGGAGATAGGCGTCCAGGGTGCGGGCTTCATCTTCACCGAGGGCGCCCTCCTCGGCCTTGGCGGAGAGTTCCTGGTACCGTTCGTGGTCCTCGCCGCGAAAATCGAGGTTGAGCAAAAAGCGGGCGAGGTCCGTCGGGAACGACCCCTCATCGGGTTCAATGACGCGGCGGAAGATCTCCGTGCTTTCCGTGGATGTTGTAAATCCCATCTTGCCTCCATTCTATCACGGTTTGGGAGCGGCGTCGATGGGTGCTGAGGTCGGTCACCCTCCGATTTGCGCTATCCGGACCTGACTCAACAGCCCTGAAATCAGGACAATAATCCCCGCCAACGCGAGCAGGACGTTGAGCCAATGTAGGTTGCGCTCTCGCAGCTTGGCAAAGGCCGGACTTCGGCCGACCAGGGCGGTTCCGATCACGAAGACGGCCAGCGCCAGAAGGAACTTGACGCCGAAGATGGGATGGTACGGCAGCGGCTTGATCTTCGGCGGCAGGGCCAGCAAAACGAAGTTGAGCGAACCGGTGAGCAGAAGAACGGCGATGCTGGCGTGGACGAACTTCGCCCAGCGGCGGCGGATGGCATCCTGCAAAGCGGTTCGCGCCGGTCCGTCCAGTTGCTCCTTGATGGAGGGCGCCGCGGCAAATCGGGCGTACATGGCCCCACCGACGGCGGTGATGGCCGCGGCGATGTGCAGCCAACGCGAAACGAGCAACAGGTAATCGATGTCCGGCATGCCGATTCCGCGATGTCGCTACGTGTCTCGGGCTTCGATCAGGTCCTGCTGCGAAAGCACCTCAAATTTTCTGTTGCGGAGCAGTCGAATCGCCGCCTCGATGTTGTCCGGCAGCACGACAATCGCCGCGCAGTTTTTGGGGCGGATCAGCAGCGGGTAAGTATAGTGAATGCTGATTTCTCCGGCCAGCAATGCCGCCCACGTGTCCAAGAGCGCCCGTTTCCCGTGCGGCAGGCACACGGCCACCATTTCCGTCTCGCTAACTTGGAATCGCGCTTGGGTGAGCACCTCGTACGCCCGGTCGGGTTCATCGAGGATCATTCGGCAGATGGCACAATCGACGGAGTAAACGACCGACACGGCCAGGATTCGAATGTCGCTTTGATCGAAGAGCTTGGTCAGCCGCAATAACTGCCCGACGCGATTTTCGATGAACACCGATTGCTGGCGCACGGTGGGTGCGTCATGCCCCTCCATGGTTTCTAATGGTTCGCGTTCCATGTTCGGTCAGTGTATCGAGGTTTTTAATGCACCAAAGGACTTTTTCACCAAGGTGCGGGTTCTTACGAAGTCCCCCCAATCGCCGCCTGTTCCGGACTGGGTATGTCATTCTCGCAGCGTTTGTTGCTGCCGGTTTGGCAGCCCCGCGGATCGCCCAATCGATCGACAATCCGTAACCACCATTAAAACAAATAGTTTACGTCACGTTCAGACTGCCGTCAAGTTGGAATGCGGCCTGCATAACCGTGGGGGAACCGTTCGGCGAGTCGGTTCACGAGCGGGATCGCTAAGGAGGTTTTTATGTCCAAAATCATTGGAATTGACCTGGGAACGACCAATTCGGTGGTGGCCGTCGTCGAAGGCGATGCCCCCAAGGTGCTGACCAACGCACAGGGGTCAAGGCTCACCCCGTCGGTCGTGGCCTTTACGGAAAAGGGTGAGCGGCTGGTCGGTCAAATCGCCAAGCATCAGCAGGTGACCAACCCGCAAAACACCGTCTATTCGATCAAACGGTTCATGGGCCGGCGGCACAATGAGGTGGGCCAGGAAGAGAAGATGGTCCCCTACAAGGTGGTCGGTGGACCGGACGAACTTGTGAAGGTCGACATTCGCGGCAAGCAATACACCCCGCCGGAGATCAGCGCCATGGTTCTGCGCGACTTGAAGAAGACCGCGGAGGACTACCTTGGGCACGCCGTCGACCGGGCGGTCATCACCGTGCCGGCGTATTTCAACGATGCCCAGCGCAAGGCGACCAAGGACGCGGGCGAAATCGCCGGCTTGAAGGTCGAGCGAATCATCAACGAGCCGACCGCGGCGGCGCTGGCCTACGGACTCGACAAGAAAAAGGAACAGACCATCGCCGTGTTCGACCTTGGCGGCGGCACGTTCGACATTTCGATCCTGGAAATCGATCCGGAGATCGGAACCTTCGAGGTCAAGAGCACCAACGGTGACACGCATCTCGGCGGTGACGACTACGACGATGTGTTGATCCACCATCTCGCGGACACGTTCCGCAAGCAGGAGGGCGTTGACCTTCGCAAAGACCCCATGGCCTTGCAGCGGCTCAAGGAGGCGGCGGAGAAGGCCAAGTGCGAGCTGTCCACGGTCATGGAGACGACGATCAATCTTCCGTACGTCACCGCGACCGCGAGCGGCCCGAAACATTTGCAGATCACGATGACGCGCACCGAGTTCGAGCAGATCACCGGGCACCTGACCGAACGGTGCCGCAAGCCGGTCTTGGATGCGATCAAGGACGCGAAGCTGTCTACGGCGAAAATCGACGAGGTCGTTCTCGTCGGTGGTTCGACCCGTATGCCGGCGGTCCAGCGGCTCGTGAAGGAGCTGTTCAACAGGGAACCGAACAGGAGCATCAACCCGGATGAAGTGGTCGCCGTCGGCGCTGCGATCCAGGGCGGCATCATCAACCGTGATTTCAAGGGCGGCGAAGACATTGTTCTTCTCGATGTCACCCCGCTGACACTCGGCGTGGAGACCCTTGGGGGAGTGATGACCCCCCTGATCGAAGCCAACACGACGATTCCGTCATCGAAAACGGAAGTGTTTTCGACGGCGGCGGACGGTCAGACCGAAGTCACGATCCACGTGTTGCAAGGCAACCGCCCGCTGGCCGGGGATAACCGCACGCTCGGGCGCTTCAATCTCACCGGGATTCCGGCGGCCCCCCGCGGCATGCCGCAGGTCGCGGTAACGTTCGACATCGACAAGAACGGCATCCTCAACGTGGCCGCCAAGGACAAGGCCACGGGCAAGGAGCAGTCGATCCGCATCGAGGGCAGCGGCGGCCTGTCGAAACAGGACGTCGAACGCATGAAGCGCGAGGCCGAGGAGCACGCGGTTGATGACTTGAAAAAAGCCGAGCTGGTGAAGCTGCGGAACGAGGCCGAAAACGCGGCGTTCCAGGTTGAGAAGCAGTTGCAAGAGCACGGCGAGAAAATCCCGGCGGGGGAACGATCCACGATCGAATCATCGATCAACAATCTCCGCGGGGTGATCAAAGGCGACGACGCGAGCGCGATCAAGAAGGCGCTCGATAAGTTGATGGCCGACGCCCAGACGATCGGGAAGATCATGTACGAACAAGCGTCCAAGGCACAGGCCCGGCCAGAGCCGGCCGGTGCGACGGCGGAACCGGGCGGTCGCGCGGATGACGACGTGATCGACGCGGAGTACGAGGTCAAGGACGCGAAGTCGTAATCCATGAGCTCCATTCGCTCGCTGTGCAAGTGGAAGTAGCGAGACGCCGGAGTTTGAACCAGGCAATCAAACGGGCCAGGGTATCAGCACGCTGTCCTATGCGGCGCGTTGATTCCTTGGCCCCCGTTGCTTTCCATTCGCTCTTCGCTATTCTTCGATCTTTCCGCGGCGGCGTAGCTCAGCTGGTTAGAGCGTGGGCTTCATAATCCCAAGGTCCCCGGTTCGAGCCCGGGCGCCGCTAAGTGACCGGGGGGCGTCAAGATCGCGGAATTCGCCTTGTTTTTCAGTGGTTTTGCTCGCGTGATCGAATACGTTGTCACCCGGGTGCCGTTCGATGGGCCGGAAGACGATCGGCATGGCTCACAAGACGAGACAAAAAACAAAAGGACGCACCCCGGACAAGCGCCCTCCTGTGGCTTTGCGATCGCGTCGGCGGTGGATTGTAGCGACCGTTGCCATATCCATACTTCTTCTTGTTGGCGCATACGCCGGATGGTGGCGGGCACGCGGTTCGTCCCGCGCCTTTCCGGGCACACTACACGCCGGTTCGGCCTCGGGATTTCATGTTCTTCTCATCACCCTGGACACCACCCGCGCTGATCACCTGGGTTGTTATGGACACGCCGCGGCGAAAACGCCGGTGCTTGATCGTCTGGCGGCGGAGGGAGTCCGCTTCGCGGATGCGGTCTCCCCGGCGCCCATCACCCTCACTTCGCACGCCACGATGCTGACCGGCCATGATCCGCCGCGGCACGGCGTCCGCCACAACGGCGACTTCCGCCTGGACCAGCGCTTTGTTTCCCTGGCCGAAGTGCTGCAATCCAAGGGCTATGCGACATCGGCGTTCATCTCCGCGTTTGTGCTGGACGCACGATTCGGCTTGAAACAGGGATTCGACGTCTATGATGACACCGTGAACGTGGCCGAGGACCCGAGCTTTGGCTATAGTGAGCGGCCCGCCAATGCCGTGACCGATGCGGCGCTGCGCTGGCTGCGCGGGCACGACCGCAGCAAGCCATTCTTCGCCTGGGTGCACTACTACGACCCGCACCATCCTTGTGCCCCCCCGCAACCGTATGCGTCGATGTTCCGCGCGAACCTCTACGATGGCGAAATCGCCTTCATGGATGCGCAGATCGGTCGCCTGATCGCGGCGATCGACGAGCTGCGGCTGAACGACAAGACTCTGGTATTCGTCGTGGGCGATCACGGCGAAAGCCTCGGAGAACATCTTGAAGCGAGCCATTCGCGATTCCTTTATGAAGCCACCCAGCACGTGCCGTTGATCCTCTGGTCCCCGGCGCTGGTTTCGCGTCCCGCGGTGGTGGATGACGTTGTGGTCGGTGTGGTCGATGTGATGCCCACCATCCTTGAGCTGCTGGGATTTCCCATCCCCAGCGGGCTCGATGGACTGAGCCTGCTGCACTGTCGAGAGAGTCCGGGCCGGATGGTCTATATGGAGACGCTGGCGGCCTACATGGAAAGCGGCTGGGCCCCGCTTTATGGCTTGCGGCGGCACCAGGACAAATACATCCTGGCCCCTCGCCCGGAGTATTACGACCTCGCAACCGATCCCCGGGAATTGCAGAACCTGTATGGCCGTACGTCGCGACCGGCCGCCGCGGAACTTGCCGAAGAAATGGCTCGGCGAATCGCGGAATCACCGTCGATCGAGGCGGTAGCCGCGTCGGCGGTGCCACTCGACCTCGAGGCCCGGCGCCGGCTGGAATCACTCGGATACGTCGCGGGCGCCTCACCTGACGATGACGTGGGGCAGCCTGATCCCAAGGACATGATGCCGTTGTGGAACAAGTACCTGGTGATCAAGGAGCTGGCTGATGCCGGCCAGGTCGAGCAGGCGCTTCCGAAAATCAAGGAGCTACTCGCGGTCGCTCCAAATGACGCGATGATCCTTCGCAAATTAGCGCAGGTATACCTGAGAATGGGCCGCGAGCCCGAGGCTGAAGAAATCCTCCGGCGATGTATCGCGCTTCGGCCCAACTCCAACGTCTTCCTACTCCTGGCTCAGATCATGACCAGGGACCAGCGATTCTCCGAGGCGGAGGAAATGCTGGACAAGGCCGCCGCTCTGGAGCCGGAGCACGGCGGCGTGCTAATCGCCCGAGGCGACTTGCTGGTCATGAAAGGCCGGTTCACGGAGGCTCTCGGCAGGTATGAGGAAGCGATCCGCGTCGATCCTTATCGCGCCAAAGTCCTGGCCACGGATCGCATTACCAAAATCCGAGCCGAACAGGGGCGGAACCCATAGAAGCCGGTAGCAGCTATTTGCGCCAAGGCGGCGCGTGGACGGAGGGGACACTGACTCAGATAACAAAACCCCTTCGTCGCGCAACCAGTGACGACGCGGTGGAAATGGCCGAGCTGGTCAACATCGCGGGCGACGGGCTGCCGGTGTATCTTTGGGGGAAGCTGGCCCAGCCAGGGCAGTCGGGCTGGGACGTCGGCCGGGAGCGGGCCAGACTCGGCCTCGGCGGCTTCGCCTACCACAACACGCTCGTTCGGGAAGCGGCCGACAAGGTCGCCGCATGTTTGATCGGCTACCCACTGGATGCCGCGCCGGATCTATCCAACACAGAAACCCTGCCCGCGCTCGTACCCTTGACCGAGTTGCAAGACATGGTGCCGGGCTCCTGGTACGTCAACACCCTGGCCACCTTCCCGGAGCACCAGGGGAAGGGCTTCGGCACCGAGCTCCTGCGGATGGCCGAGACGCTGGCACGAGACGGCCAAAGCGGGCGCATGAGTTTGATCGCGTCCGATACGAATACCAGAGGACGGCGGCTGTATGAGCGCCATGGATTCGCGGAGTATGCGACGCGACCGATGGTGAAGGAAGACTGGGACCACTCCGGCAAAAACTGGGTATTGCTGGTAAAGGAGTTATGATTTGTCGCGTCGCTCGCCGCTGGCGGGTGCTGATTGGTAAGTCGATCTTGAGTTATGGCGAATCGGTTTGACGTAATTGTAATCGGTGGGGGGCACGCGGGGATCGAGGCCGCTTGGGCCGCGGCGCAGCTCGGAGCTTCCACCGCCCTGATCACGTTTCAGCGCGACGCGATCGGGCGGATGTCGTGCAACCCGGCCATCGGCGGGCTCGGGAAGGGGCACATGGTCCGTGAGATCGACGCCCTCGGTGGTCTCATGGGACTGGCCACGGACTCGGCGGGCATTCAGTTTCGGATGCTCAATCGATCAAAAGGACCGGCTGTATGGGCGCCAAGAGCACAGTGCGATCGGGAGGCGTATCCGAGAATTATCCAGGAGTTGCTCAGTCAGGCACGGAACTTGGAAATCATCGAGGGGTCGGTGGAGGAGATAGAAACGGAAGCCACGAAGCCACACGGAGCCACGAAGTGCGAAGATGTACCGTGGACTCCGCCCGTCAAAGACACTGCTCAGAGAGCAGTGGCACAAAGTCCCGTTTCTAGTCTCCAGTCTCCCGTTTCTAGCTCTCGTGTCACGGGGGTGACGCTGGCCGATGGTCGAAAGCTCCGGGCCGCGGCCGTGGTCATTACCACCGGCACGTTTCTTCGGGCGCTCATGCATTGCGGCGAGCGGAAAAGCGAGGGGGGGCGCATCGGTGAGCCGAGCGCCGCGGGTTTGAGCGGGGCGCTCAAGGCGCTTGGGTTCGAGTTGGGCCGCCTCAAGACCGGTACGCCGCCGCGGGTGCATCGAGACACGATCGATTACGCGGTATGCGAGGCCCAAGCGGGCGATGAACTGCCCACTCCGTTTTCCGACATGACCGACGTGTTGCCGCAGCGGCAAGTGCCGTGTTGGATCACGTGGACCAATCCGTCCGTCCACGAGCACATCCATGCGAATCTGCACCGAGCGCCGATGTACTCCGGGCAGATTCAATCTCGCGGACCGCGATACTGCCCGAGCATCGAGGACAAGGTCGTGCGCTTCGCCGACAAAAGCCGGCACCAGGTCTTTCTGGAGCCGGAAGGGTACGACAACGAACGCGTCTACTGCAACGGCATCAGCACGTCGCTGCCGCGCGATGTCCAGGACACAATGGTCCGTGGCATTCCCGGTTTGCACGACGCCCGAATCCTTCAGCACGGCTACGCGGTCGAATATGACTTTGTGCCCACCCACCAGACGCGGACGACGTTGGAAACCAAGCTGGTTGCTGGACTCTTCCTTGCCGGACAGATCAACGGAACGAGCGGTTACGAAGAGGCCGGGGCCCAGGGCATCATCGCCGGTATCAACGCCGTCCGCCACGCCAGCGGACAAACCGAGGAGCCTTTTGTTCTTGGGCGGGACGAGGCATACATCGGGGTCATGATCGACGATTTGATCACTCGTCCACCCACCGAACCCTATCGGATGTTCACGTCTCGGGCCGAGTATCGCCTGCGGTTGCGCAGCGACAATGCCGACCAGCGGCTGACGCCCATCGGTCGGGGCATCGGGCTGGTGGATGACGGGCGTTGGGCGCGATTCACCGCGAAGTGCCAATCCATGGCACGGATCGAGGAGCGATGCCGGCGCGGCCACGTGGATGGAGTCGCGCTTCGGGTGTGGATGCGGCGGCCGGACGCCGACCTGACCCGGTTCGCGGCCGCGGTGGGTGGATCGGGGGACGGCATCCATTGCACCGACGCCCTGTGGCAGGTGCTGACCGAGGCACGATACCGAGGCTACGTGGAGCGCCAGGACCGGCAGATCGAGCGTTTCCGCCGTCTCGAATCGCTGGCCATCCCCAGGGACACGGACTATGTCGCGATGCGCGAGCTACGCGCCGAAGCCCGAGAATGCCTCCTGAAATTCAGCCCGTCCACCCTTGGGCAAGCTGCTCGAATGAGCGGGATCAGTCCCGCCGACGTTATGGTTCTCTGGATTTATTTGACGGGCCGTCGGCGCCGTTAATCATTTCGTTATCTCCAATTTAACGATTTCCCTACGCCCAAAAACCACCCTTCCGTCCAAACGGCTCGTATTTAGGTTATAGGGTCGTGGGCTATGGTTTTTTGTTTGACGGGCGACCTTGCGGCATGTATCGTATAGGGAACATAGGGGAAATGGACAATTTGGGTGCGGCTCCACGCGAAGGAGTGTGGGAGTAAGGGGTTGGTCATGGCGGATTATCGAAACAAGACGGTGTTCACCACCGGCGAAGTGGCTCAGATCTGCAAGGTGAGCCAACAAACGGTGATTCGATGCTTCGACAGCAGCCGTTTGAAGGGCTTCCGCGTGCCGGGGTCCCGTTTCCGGCGGATTCCGCGTGAGTCGCTGATCGCGTTCATGAAAAGCAACGCGATCCCGCTCGACCAGCTGGAAAGCGGACGGAAACGCGTGCTCGTCGTGGATGACGACGAGGCCATCATTGAAATGTTCAACGACTTGCTCAAGCGCGACGGGCGATTCGAGGTCCGAACCGCCTCCACGGGGTATGACGCGGGAATCCTGACCGAGCAGTTCCGGCCGGACGTGATCCTGCTCGATTTCAAGCTGCCGGACATCAACGGGAACGCGATGTGCCGGACGATCCGGGCCAATCCGGCGTTCGAGCACATCAAGATCATCGTCATTAGCGGCGTGGCCGACCCCGACGAAGTCAAAGAGCTTCTGGCCGCGGGGGCTGACCAGTTCGTGCGAAAACCGTTCGACATCAACGCGGTCATCGATAGCATTGTTCAGCTTTTGAAGGTCGCCTAAGTCGCCGGCGGGGCGCGCCGAAGCGGGGTATTTGAACAGGCATGGCCGTGGGCACGCGTCATACGTCCGCGCAAACGGTTCCGCCACGGGAACGGGTGGAGTTGATCCTCAGTCAGCTCGACCGTCTGCCGACGCTTCCCGCGGTCGCGGTGCGGTTGTTGGCCATCACGACGTCCGAAGATTCGTCGGCCAGGGACGTGGTGGGCATCATCACCGCCGACGCGGCGCTGACTGCGGCCCTCTTGCGAATGGTCCAGCGAGCCGACCGGGGGGTCCGTGCAGAGGGGATGACCGCCGTACGGGCGGTCACGTTGCTTGGTTTTAAAACGGTCCGCAACCTGGTGCTGACCGTACACGTGTTCGAATTGCTTGGCGGTGTATCGAGCGAAGCCGGCAGGGGTTCCCATCGGCAGGCGCTGTGGATGCACAACTTGGCGGTGGCCTGTGCGGCTGAGTTATTGGCGGAGCATGTCCAATGGCCGGTTAACAAATCCGACGCCTTCATCTGCGGGTTGCTGCACGATATCGGAAAGATCGCACTGGACGCGGCGTTTCCCAAGAGTTACGCGCGGGTGATTGAGCGAGTCGAAGGGGACCGCGCCTGCATTTGCGACGCCGAGCGAGCGCTGTTCGGCATGGACCACACTGTGGCGGGGAAACGATTGTTGGCCCGCTGGGGTTTGCCCGCCGCCACAGCCGATTGTGCATGGCTCCACCACCAAATCCCGAACGAATTGCCCCCGTCGCTGGCATCTGTCGATATGGTTCGGCTGGTCCACGCCGCCGACGCCCTGGTGCGCCGACATGGCATCGGCTTTTCAGGCTACCGATCGGACTATGACAGCCTCGGGCCGACCGACGACTTAGAGCTCGGGCACGAAGATCAGCAGACCATCGTGAGCCACCTCCCTGAGCGGATGCAGCCGTTTCTCGATGCCCTGGGCTTCGGTGATTCGGAGCCGATCCTGACCGTCGAGTCGCTGCTGCGGGCGAACCAGGAGCTTGGGCGAATCAACGCGGAAATGGCCGAATCGCACCGCGGCCGCGAACTCAGCGCCGCCATCCTGCGCGCGGCCGGTCGTTTCGCCGAGGGGCGGACAGCCCATGAAACCGTGAGCGAGGTCTGCGTGGCCGCGGCGGCGTGCATTAGGACGTTGATCGGGGTCGACACCGCACTTGCTCTGGTTTTTGATGACCTTGCCGGATGCGCCCACGTCGGATGCTCGCGCGGCGGGGCGGCGACAGGCACCATTGATGTGTTGGACTCTTCCGAGGCACGCGACCTGAGACGGGCCATGGGCGGGACGACGATGGTCCATGACAGCCCGATGAGCGCGTCCGACGAATGGGAAACGTTGTGGAATCGTTTCGGTGACGGTGGGGACTTCGATCACCTTTTCCTCTGGCCACTGATGGGGCCGGAAGGCCCGATCGGGGCCATCGTGTTCAGCGCGAACGAATCTGCGATCGGGCCGTTGCGCGCGGGCGAAGCGGCGGCGCTTCCGATGATCTTCGGACTAGCGTTGGCGATGGCCCTCGCCCGGTCGCGCAGCGATCGAATGGCCGAAGAGCTGGTGGAGTTGAATCGGCGGTTGCGCGAGGCGCGGAAGAACGCGCTGCAAACCAAGTCGTTATCGATGATCGCCAAAATGGCGGATGGAGCGGCGCACGAGTTGAACAACCCGCTCACGGTCATTTCGGGTCGAGCACAACTGGCCCTGACTGGGGCTACGGATGCCGAAATTGCGCGGAGCCTGGAGATCATCGTTGAGCAGGCCAGGCGGGCGTCGACCATCGCGACTGATTTGATGGCTTTTGCCAAGCCTCCCCCACCGCACCCTATCACACAATCTTTGGGCGCCGCGCTGCAATCCATGCGTCAACACTGGGATGAGCGGTTCGGGGCCACGGCCGATTCAATCGTGATTTCCGTAACCGATCCCGATCTCACCGTTCATGCCGACCCGGTTCAGTTAGAGGAAATCCTCATCGCGGTCGTCACCAACGCCCTTGAGGCCTGCTCCGTCCCAACGGCGCGCGTCGAGGTCAACTCACCCTCCCTGCCATCCGATGACACCGTACGGATCGTGGTGAGGGATAACGGAGTCGGCATGGAGCGCGAGGTCTTGGAACACGCACTGGACCCCTTTTTCTCGTATCGGCCGGCGGGCCGCGGACGGGGACTGGGGCTTTCCCGGGCCTACCGCTTGGCGGAGGTCAACGGCGGGCGGCTCTGGCTGGAGTCGACGCCGAACATCGGCACGACGGTGTTCATCGAACTGCCGAGCCGGGCCGACTCGAAATAGCGGTCTCGCGGCTGCTCCCCTTTCACCCCACAGATCCATTGCCGGCAAAGCCCGGACCGACGCTATGGCCAGACGCCCCGTCAACGTACTGATTGTCGAACCGGAGCCGACGCTGGTCGAGATTCTCGTCTCCGCGTTGACCAAGCGATTCAACGCCCGCATCACGTGCGTATCCGACGCGGAAGGCTGCCTGGACGTTGAGCTGTCCAATCCGCATGACCTGGCCATCGTGGATTTGAATGATCCTGAGTTCGAGGGGTTCAAGCTGGCCGAGGAGTTGCTGTCGCTGAGCAACCGCCCGGTGATGATCCTGGCCGACGACCCGGCGGGCGCGGACGTGATCGGGGCGATGCGGGCCGGGGTGAGCGATGTTTTCCGCAAGCCGTTTCCGGTGGTCGAGTTACTCGATGCGGTCGAGAACGTGCTGCGCAACCGGGCGCTCGGTCTTCAGCAGGCGGCAAAGTATGCCAAGATGCGGGAAATGGTTCGACGGGTGGTTCGCGAGCGGCGGGACCTGAACCGGCGGATGGAACTTGTTTGTCGCGATCTGGTCGGCGCCCACCGGAGGCTGGTGCATCGGGTGATCGCCCTGGAAGATCGAACGCTCAACAACTCAGCGGAAGCATGACCGCCGCTGACCCCAATCCACGTTAGCTCGTCATCCCTGAAAATCTCTGTGGGTCCGGTATTTCTCGGATGAAACTCGGGGACGGGGCGGGTAGACTTTGCCGGGAAACCCGGAGGAACGGGTGAAAACCTTGCAAACTCGGAATGGATTCC